>Ga0256831_1000478_pt1 | contig 20870 bp, 22 predicted proteins | sample 132544metaG_FD_189087 | JGI IMG/M metagenome (GOLD analysis project Ga0256831, IMG submission 189087) | Hydrothermal vent microbial communities from Lau Basin, Pacific Ocean - 132-544 | ecosystem: Environmental > Aquatic > Marine > Hydrothermal vents | place: Pacific Ocean: Lau Basin | collected... | reverse complement strand
GCAGCACTCTACTAAGGAGACTTCATGAAAAGACGTGATTTTATCAAAACTTCACTCACTGCGGCGGCGGTTGTCACGGGTGTCACCGGTTGCAGGGAGTTGCCCAAAGACCCTAAACTCTCTCATGAAAAAAAGACATTTCACTACAACAGAGGCAAAAGTGTCAAAATCAAACTCGCTACCAGCTGGCCGGCGAATTTTCCCATCATGGGAGAAGGCGTGGAGCGTTTCGCCACCCGTCTGACACAAATGAGCGGCGGGAGTATCGACGTCAAAGTCTTTCCCAAAAATGTACTCGTTCCCGCACTCGGCGTATTTGACGCGACCAGTGCAGGTGCTATCGACGCCTACCACTCCGCCGCCTACTACTACAAAGGCAAAAACGAAGCCTTCAATCTCTTTACCGGTTTTCCGTTCGGCATGACCGCGCAGGAGATGAACGCATGGTTCGACTGGGGCGACGGTATGAAACTCTGGCGTGAACTCTACGCCAAATACAACCTGGTACCGTTCAAAGGCGGAAATACCGGTGTGCAGATGGGCGGCTGGTTCAAAAAAGAGATCCAGTCACTTGCCGATCTCAAAGGGTTGAAAATGCGTATTCCCGGTCTGGGCGGTGAAGTGTTCGCCAAACTGGGCGTCAAACCTACCCTCCTTCCGGCAGGAGAGATTTACGTCGCACTGGAGCGTAACGTACTTGATGCCACCGAATGGCTCGGACCGTCACTCGATACCAAAATGGGCTTTCACAAAGTGGCGAAATACTACTACACCGGTTGGCATGAACCGGGAAGCATGCTCAGTCTCGTCTTCAACAAGAAAAAATATGACAAACTCTCCGACGAACAGAAGCTCATGATAGAAGTCGCGTCACAGGAACTCAACGCAACCATGCTCAGCCAGTTTCAGTATGAAAATGCCAAGCAACTCAAAGTCGTACGCAATGCCGGTGTGAAGATAGACCAGCTTCCAGACGACGTCCTCAAAGCGGCAAAAAAAGCGATGCTCGAAGTCGCACATGAAAAGAGTCAGAAAAGTCCCGATTTCAAACGGGTATGGGAAAATGCCTGGGCATTTCTGGAGTTAAACAGAGACTGGACAGATATCGGATTGAAAAAATATCTCGAAATCAGATAGTCTCACACAACCTGTGTGAGACTTCTGATCGCATTATACGCGACATCCGTCATCTTTTCCAGCTCCGATTCTGTCACGATATAGGGCGGCATAAAGTAAACCACATTGCCAAGCGGGCGCAGCAGTACTTCATGAGAGAGTGCATATTTGTAAATACGCAGACCGATACGCTCGGCAGGATCGTACCCTTCCAGCTCCACCGCTGCAATAAAACCTCTCTGGCGCACCTCTTTGACATTCGGCAAATCTTCAAAACGCTTCAGTAAAGCCGCCAGCAGATCGATTTTTACCCGGTTACGCTCCAGCACATCTTCCTGTTCAAAAATATCGAGTGTTGCATTGGCAGCCATGCAGGCAAGCGCATTGCCGGTATAGCTGTGTGAATCAAGAAACGACTTTCCTTCGCTGTAATCACAGTAAAAAGCACTATAGACTTCATCGCTCGTCATCACGACAGACAGCGGCAGATAACCGCCGGTAATCCCTTTGGAGAGGCAGAGAAAGTCGGGCGTGACACCCGCCTGTTCACAGGCAAACATTGTCCCCGTTCTTCCGAAACCGACGGCAATCTCATCGGCGATCAGAAAAATATCATACCGTGCACACAGCTTTTTCAGTTCATGAATATACGAAGCGTCGTACATCGCCATCGACCCGGCGCACTGCACCAGCGGCTCTATGACCACTGCCGAAACACGCCCGGCATACTTTTTGAAAAGAGACTCCATCGACGCCAGCGCTTCCGCTTCGGAAACCAGCGCGGGAGATTTTGCCTGTACGGTTTTGATCAGTATCTCATTATAAATCTCTTTGTAAAGCGCCACATCACCGACAGCCAGCGCCCCCATCGTTTCACCGTGGTAAGAGTTTTCAAGCGAGATAAAAATATCTTTGACAATGCCCCGGTTTTTGTAGTATTGAAAACTCATCTTCAGCGCAATCTCGATGGCACTTGAACCGTTATCTGCAAAAAAGAGTCTGGTCAGTTTTTCAGGGGTCAATGCCACCAGCCGCTCCGCCAGACGGATCGCCGGTTCGTGGCTGAAACCTGCAAAAATCACATGTTCGAGCGTATCGACCTGCTCTTTGAGTTTTTCGTTGATATAGGGGTTGGCGTGTCCAAAGAGATTGACCCACCAGGAACTGATCGCATCGAGGTAGCGATTGCCGTCAAAATCATACAGATACGCCCCTTTTCCCGATTTTATCGGAATGAACGGCAGCGTTTCGTAATCTTTCATCTGGGAACAGGGGTGCCAGATATGGGCAAGATCCCGTTCCCGCATGGTTGCGTTATTTAACATGCAGCGTTTTTGATCTTCTCCGGATCGAGTTTCAGCGCTTCGTTGTCCATTACACCGATACCGTGATCGAGCACATACTGCGCGATCTCTTTGGCTTCTTCCAGCGAGTGCATTTTGCAGGTACCGCACTGGTAGATATTGAGCTCGGGAATGTCATCCTGGCTTTTGACATTTAAAACATCTTTCATCGCCTCTTCCCACGCTTTGGCGACCCTTTTTTCGTCCGGTTCACCGATAACACTCATATAAAATCCGGTACGGCAGCCCATCGGGGAGACATCGATAATCTCCGTATCCTCACTGTTGAGATGGTCGCGTATAAAGCCGGCAAAAAGGTGTTCAAGTGTATGGGTGCCTTTTTCACTCATCAACCCTTCATTGGGTTTGTAAAAACGCAGATCAAATACGGTAATCGTATCCCCGCACGGTGTTTGCATCTTTTTGGCAACCCGTACTGCGGGCGCTGTCATTTTGGTATGGTCAACCATAAAACTGTCTAACATTGGCATTTTCTATCCTTTTATTTTTGTGTGTGATTATAGCGCATTTTGCACTTTTTCTTCAAGCTCACACCGGAAACGGTGGCTCTCGAAACATCCCAGTATCCGCACATCGTCTGCAAAGAAAGCGAGCTCTTCCAGAGCCAGACGCATCGGTTTTGCATCGACATGCCCGTCGATATCCACATGAAACTGACTCCCCTCTGTCAACGTGTTGCTCATGTAACTCTCAATTTTGAGCAGATTGATACCGTTGGTCGCAAATCCACCGAGTGCTTTATACAACGCTGCCGGAATATTTCTGACTTGAAAAATCAGCGATGTGATATAAGGGAGTTTTGGATCATATTCTGGAATACGCTTTTGTGAAGACAATATAAAAAAACGTGTTGTATTTCCGGGAACATCTTCGAAATGCTCCTTTAAAATCTGCAAATCATATATCTCCGCCGCCAGCTTCGACGCAATCGCCGTCTTTGTCGGATCCTGCAACCTGGCTATCTCTTTGGCGGCACCGGCTGTGTCTAGTTTGGCAATCGCTTCCAGCCCAAGCATCGTTATATTGGTATGACACTGCGCCAGCGCCTGAGGATGGGATGCAACTGTTTTGATTTCATGAAGGGAGCTATTGTGTGTCCCCAGCAAACAGTGCGTCACCGGTTCAAAATGCTCACCGATAACATGCAGCTTCATTTTGGGAATCAACCGGTAAATCTCTTCCACACGTCCGGCAGTAGAGTTTTCGAGCGGAATCATTGCAAGATACGCTTCACCGTTTTCAGCCAGCCACATCGCTTCCTGAAAACTGTCGCAGGGAATGGGAATGAGATCGGGAAAAGCACTTTTACATGCCTGTTCGGAGTAGGCGCCACGCACGCCCTGATATGCAATTTTATTTGTCATAAAGACATTATAATGAAAAAAGGGGCAAAAGCCCCTTTATTAGATCAAAATCAGACTTTTGCCTCTTCTCTTCTTTGTAGATATTCCCATTTTTCGTCAATATCTTTTTGGATTTGCTCGATTATATGCTTATTTTCAGGTTTGAAAAGGTGTTTATATCTTCCCTGCGCCCCAAGATACTCTTCTACAGGAATCACATTTTTAGGACGATACAGGATATTCAGCTGTGTACCGTTAATAATTTCATATACCGGGAACATCAGTGAATCTGTTGCGAGATCAGTAATATGAATTGTATCTTTTGGGTTAAACTTCCACTCTGTCGTACAAGCTGAAACAGTGTTGATAAAACATGGACCTTCAGTTGCCAGTGCTGTTTGAAAACCTTTTACCATGCTTTTCCATTTGTTTGGTGCAAGCTGTGCCACATATGGAGCACCGTGTGCCGCCATAATAGCAATCATATCTTTTTTCTTTTGCTTTTCACCGTAACTTACACGACCAGCAGGAGATGTCGATGTACTCGCACCTATCGGTGTTGCGGAACTTCTTTGTCCACCTGTATTTGCATAGTTCTCATTGTCAAGACAGATATATGTGAAATCATGTCCTCGCTCAACAGCACCGCTTAACCACTGAAAGCCGATATCATACGTAGAACCGTCACCACCGAATGCTACAAACTTTGTAGGCGCATCAGGATCTTTGAGCGTTCCTTTTCGCTTTCTTGCTTTATACATTGCCTCTGCGCCGGCAATAGCGGTTGCAGCATTTTCAAAACCGATATGAATCCATGATGTATCCCATGAAGTATATGGATAAACAGCAGTGGAAACTTCCAGACATCCGGTATTTGACGCTATGACAAGGTTGTCATCTGTACAGTTCATCAACTCTCTGACGATGATAGAGTGTGCACAACCCGGGCATAGAAGGTGCGCCCCTTCAAATCTGTCATTGGCAGTCGATAACTCTTTTAGATTTTTTATTTTTTTAATTGTACTCATATTTTCCCCTTATCCTATTTAAAGAACTCTAATTTAGGACCGCGAAGACCACTAAATCTTTGTATGTTTCCGGTTAGTTTACCTGCATCGGCATCGGCTTTTAACTCAGTATAAATACCTTCAAGATGATCCTGCGTCAAGTCACGACCACCGAGACCGTAGATATAGTTGACGATTACCGGTCTTGCATCACTCGCGTACATTGCTGCTGAAACTTCATTGTAAAGTGCACCCATTGCACCACCCGGTGCACTTCTGTCCATACAAGCGATAGCTTTCACATTTTTCAACGCTTCTCTGATCTCATCAAAAGGAAAAGGCCTGAGGACTCTTGGCGCAACGACACCGGCTTTGATACCTTTTTCACGCATTTTTTCTGCTGAAAGTATCGCACTGTCCACAGTCGTACCAAGTGCGACAATCGCTACCTCGGCATCATCCATTAAATGGGATTCTACTCTTTTATATTTTCTACCTGTTTTTTTCTCAAATTCGGCAAATACTTCTTCGATAACCGCACGTGAATCCATCAAAGCTTTGTGCTGTTTCGCCTTATGCTCAAAATGCCAGTCTTCTTCTGTCTGTGCACCGTATGTGATCGCTTTTGAAAAGTCAAGCATTTCATCTACCGGTTCAAATTTTCCAATAAAAGCATAGGCATCATCATCACTGAGAGGTTTAACGTTTTGTGCAGTATGAGAACATATAAAACCGTCCTGATGTACCATTACCGGCAATCTTACAGATTTGTTTTCACCGATTTTAAATGCCATCAGCATCAAATCATACGCTTCCTGGGGATTAAATGCACATAGATTAATCCATCCGGCATCACGTCCGAGATACATATCTGAGTGATCGCCGTTTACATTTAAAGGAGCGGCAAGTGCACGATTGACAACACCAAGTACGATAGGTAATCTCATACCCGATGCCTGATACAATACTTCCACCATTAGCGCAAATCCCTGTGAAGAAGTCGCTGTTGCAACACGACCGCCTGCTGCAGCCGCACCTACACAACCACTCATCGCAGCATGTTCACTCTCTACCATAACAAATTCACCGTCGATATAACCGTCTGCCAAAAATTTTGCATAATTTTGTACAGTCGGTGTTGACGGTGTTATCGGATATGCAGCAACAACATCGATCTGAGCCTGACGCATAGCATGAGAAAATGCCATATTACCGTCCCAGACTTCTACTTCCTGTAAATCAATTTTTTCTGCCATTTATTATTCCTTACTCTTTTTCTTTTTTTCGGGCCATTTTGCCAATGCCTCATCGCTGTCTTCATTTTCACCAAACATCAACAAAGATTTTGGATTTGTAGGACAAACTTCCACACAAACACCACACCCTTTACAGTGATCATAATCCACACCGATCATTTTCTTATCACGGCTCACTATCGATGTATCCGGACAAAATACCCAGCAATTCTGACAATCTATACAAATATCTCTGTTATATACAGGCTTAACAACTCTCCAGTCACCTACATATGCTTTAAAAGAGTTTGTATCTGCATACAATCTGTCTTCCTGTTTTGTATGAACAGCTTCCAAAGCATTAAACTCTTCCTCGAAACTGAAAAGTACACTTCCCTGACTTACTTCATCCCATCCAACATATTTTTTACTCATAATTTCTCCCTACTTCACTTCGTTATATGCACGCTCAATCGCAGCCATATTCGCATCAATAATTCTTTGTGGGAATTTTGAGAGAACTTTTTTCATAGCCTCTTTAAAATAATCGAGCTCGAACATACCGGATACTTTCATCAGCGCACCCAGCATAGGTGTATTTGGAATAGCTCTGCCGATTGTATCCAGTGAGATAGCGAAACAATCAACGACATAAACCTCTTTGCCTCGCAGTTTCGGCACTTCTTTTACCAACTCCTCTTTTGGGAGGTGTGTGGTAATAATATACTTTGTCGATTCTTTTTCATTGGCAGTAATATCCGCCGTATAAGCAAGTGCCGGATCGATTACCAGGACATAGTCCGGATGCATAAATTTTTCATGGTTCAGTATCGGCTGATCATCGATTCTGTTATATGCAGTCATTGCGGCGCCTCTTTTGGCTGAGCCGTAAAAGGCAAATGCCTGTACTTCTTTGCCTGTATTGGCTACGACATCTGCCAGACCTTTTGCACCTGTTACAGCACCCTGCCCGGCTCGGCTATGCCATCTCATTTCAAACATGAACTCTCCTTACAAAGTTTTCCTACTAATTTGTCCTATAATTTTAGGTTATTATGACTTAACTTAAGCTTTTTTTTAAACGATTTTATTAATTTAATTGCACTAAGTGCGTCATTTTGTAAAAATTTACTGCACCTTTGCAACTCCTCTTTTTTCCCGTATCCACTCAGTACACCAACCGCACTGACTCCTGCATCTTTCGCACTGACCATATCGAGACAGGTATCACCGATCATCCAGACATCATCCGATACTTGCACGCGCATTTGATACAATGCTTTAAGCACCGGCTCCGGGTGTGGTTTGGGATGTGTGACATGCTCACGTCCGACCAACACTTCAAAATAGTGCATAACCCCCATATGTTCCAGCAGTATCTCCGAATACTCTCCCGTTTTGGTCGTCACGATCCCCAATCTGGCAAAAGATGCCGCCTCTTCGATCGCTTCTCTGGCGAACGGCAGAAATGTCGTCATCGGTTTGGAGCGTTTACGGTAATGTTGTTTATAAACATCTACAAAATCCCACACTTTATCTTCCGAAACCCCAAGATGTGTATACATGAAGTCAAGTGGATGCCCGATGAGCGCTTTGATCTCCTCCTGTGGCGGTGTCGGCAATCCGAAATGACGAAAAGAGTCGTCGAAACATTTCAAAATCGCTTCTGTCGAATCGATCAGCGTACCGTCCAGGTCGAAAAGAATCACCGTCTCTTTTTTCATGGCTTGATCCAGTCGATAACATTGTGCATGACACCCAGAATCGACTGGCTGACATTTTGAATCTTCTTATTGACAACGGTAATGGAGTTGGGAATATACAAAAAGAGATAGGGATTGTCATGAACAATCATCGCGAAGATTTCGCGGTATATTTTTCCCAGCTCTTTTTGGTCAATCGTACGCTCTGCTTTTTTAATCAGCGCATCTACTTTCAGATTTTTGTAGCTGATAAAGTTAAAACCGCCCTTTTTGCTCCCCTCGCTGTGCCAGATACTGTACGCGTCGGGCATCAGCCCCAGTCCCCAGCCCAAAATGACCGCTTCAAATTTACGGGGCATGACAACGGTATTGAGAAACGCCTGCCACTCCATGGTACGAATCGTCACTTTCACACCCGCTTTGGCTAACTGATACTGTAAAATCTGCGTCGCATAAACACGGATGGCATTGTTGGAGTTGGTCACAATCTCAAATGAAAGCGGATGTTTCGCATCGTAACCGGCTTCATGAAGCAGTTGTTTCGCTTTTGCAATGTTTTGCGACGGTGCTTTGATAGTGTCGTTATAGGCAAATGTTCCCGGCATAAACGGACCGGTACAGACACGTCCGTGACCGAAGAACAGAATATCCACCAACTCCTGCCGGTCAATCGCCAGACTCAGCGCTTTACGCACACGCGGATCCTGAAATTTCGGATTTTTCAGATTGAACCCGAGGTAGGTATAGCTTTGTGAAATCTTTTCATAGACATCGTAAAAACTGCGAAAATGGTTATCGATCTGCCGCTCCAGTTGCAGCGGTGTCAAAGAGCCGACATCAAGTTTATGGGATTTGAGCATCAAAAACTCGGTACTGGGATCGGGCATAAAATGGTACACAATCTCATCGATCTTCGGTACACGTCTGAAATAGTGCCGGTTCGCTTTCAATACAATATCTTTGGATATCTCAAATCCGTCAATCGTATAAGGTCCCGTTCCGATCGGATGCTGGTTGAAACGGCTTGTCATAATATCCTCTTCATGAGAGAGAATATGTTTGGGGACAATACTCATCATCCATGTCTGTAATGCTTTGAAATAGGGCTCTTTGTAGATCACTTCAACCGTATATCTGTCCAGTGCCCTGACGCTTTTTACATACCGAAACTCACTGGCATAGGGTGTATAAATTTTGGGGGAAGTAATGAGTTGATAGGTAAAGACAACATCCTCGGCACTGAAAGGATGCCCGTCACTCCACGCGACATCTTTACGTAAATGAAAGATGAGTGTCATCTCATCTTTAAACCGGTAACTTTCCGCAAGTCTCGGCTCTATCTTTCCGTCTTTGTCATAGGTTACCAGCGCATCAAAAATCCAGTCGGCGATTGTCCCGCTGGCACTGTCTGTCGCAATCAGCGGATTGAGCTTGCTGGGATTGGAACTGATAGAGAGATGGAGGGTAGATGCGGAGATATTTAATGTCAAAAATATAGCTAAAATTAATTTCTTCATGAAGAGATTATAAACTAGTTTGTCTTAAAATGACTCCTGTCGCAAGACCCAACAGAGGCACAAAGGATTTGACTTGAAAAAACTGATTTTTCTTACATTGTTATGTGGTATGCAGCTCTTCGCTTTTCAGCGTTTTTCATTTGGACTCAATGTCAACAGTGAAGCCGTGGAATTTGAAGCAAAAGCCAATGTCGCACCTTTGACAAGTGATCCTGTTTTTCGAAACTTCTATGTCGATGTAAATTTCATCAACGACAACGATACTATGTTCGGTGCCGGTCTCTATGTGGAAAATGTCTTTTACAACTATCCTCCACTGGTCTTTCAGGTAGGACTTAAAACACTCTTTACGCAATATGAGGACGACGATTTTCTCGCACTCCCTATTCTCTTCGGTTTCAAACACAAAATATACAACGGCAACATTCCTGTCGGTACAATCGGTGCAAAAGTACTCTACGCACCTTCACCGCTCAGTTTTCAGGATGCAGACAGTTATACCGAATACAGAATCGAAGCAACTGTTCAGATTATTGAAAATGTCGAAATATACGGTGGATACAGAAACATCGATACAGACTACGAACTTGAAAAAGTCAACTACAGCGACTCGGCATATATAGGCTTCAGATTTATCTTTTAGCAGATCTTCTTCGGATCTGCTGTATAACTGGCGTTTATACGTTAAAATTATTGCATCTATTGCACCTCTTATTAACAGAAAGTAAATCAATCTTATAATTTTCGCCCCAAAAAAAGAACTTTTAAGCTAAATTTCTGCTATTTATACGTATAATAATTGGTCATCATGTGTAAATCATGACAATTACAAATCATTTAGGAGGTTTTTAATGCAATCACATAATGCATTAGAGTATGACTATACAGTCGCTAAGATGTTCGCCATCGCAGCAATTGTATTAGGTATTGTAGGTATGACGATCGGTGTTCTGATAGCATTTCAGCTAGCATTTCCCGACTTGAATTACCTGTTGGGTGAGTATGGAACATTTAGCCGTCTCAGACCGTTACACACAGATGCTGTGGCGTTTGGCTTTACGTTAAGTGGTATTTGGGCAGGCTGGTATTATTCAGCTCAAAGAATGCTGAAGGTTTCTATGGCGGAATCTCCGTTTATGATGTTCATCGGTAAACTCCATTTCTGGTTATATATTGCAACAGTTGCAGCTGTTGTAGTTTCACTGTTTATGGGTATCACAACATCAAAAGAGTATGCAGAGTTTGAATGGCCAATAGATGTAGCAATCGTTGTCGTATGGGTTATTTACGGTATCAATATGTTTGGTATGATTGGTATCAGAAGAGAAAAATATCTCTATATCTCCATGTGGTATTATATTGCATTCTATGTTGCAATTGCTATGCTTTATCTGTTCAACAACATGGAAGTACCAACTTATTTCGTCAGTGGTGTAGGTGCCTGGTATCACTCCGTCTCAATGTATGCCGGTACAAATGATGCAATGGTACAATGGTGGTATGGTCACAATGCGGTTGCATTTGTTTTCACAACACCTATTATTGCTTTGATTTACTACTTTTTACCGAAAGAGTCAGGTCAGCCGGTTTATTCATATAAATTGTCTTTGTTATCTTTCTGGGGATTGATGTTCGTTTATCTTTGGGCAGGTGGACACCACCTTCTTTTCTCTACAGTTCCTGACTGGGTACAAACAATGGGTTCAGTTTTTTCAGTAGTACTTATTTTACCATCATGGGGTTCAGCAATCAATATGCTGCTTACGATGAAAGGTGAATGGGGACAACTCCAGACAAATCCGTTGATCAAATTTATGATTCTTGCTTCCACTTTCTACATGTTCTCAACACTGGAAGGACCTATTCAGGCAATCAAATCAGTCAACGCACTGGCGCACTTTACAGACTGGATTCCGGGACACGTACATGATGGTACACTTGGCTGGGTCGGATTTATGATTATTGCTGCAATCTACCACATGACTCCAAGAATTGCGAAAAGAGAAATCTGGAGCAAAAAACTGACAGATGCACAATTCTGGATTCAGACTACAGGTATTGTTTTTTACTTCTCAAGTATGTGGATTGCAGGTATTACACAGGGTATGATGTGGAGAGCAACAGACGAATACGGTAACCTCGCTTACTCATTCATCGATACTGTAACAGTATTGCACCCATACTATACAATCAGAGCAGTTGGTGGTTTACTCTACCTAACAGGTGTATTTATGTGGGGATTCAATATCTATAAAACATATACAGCGGGTCGCGTGCTTGAGAGAGAACCTCAAACAGCAAGTCCTATGGCATAAGGAGGATATAGATTATGTTTCATTGGTTAGAAAAAAATCCATTCCTTTTCACAGTAATGGTATTTGTTACAGTAGCGTTTGCAGGTGTTGTTACTATCTTGCCTGATTTCGCGAAAAGCTCACGTCCGTTGGTTGGTAAAAAACCTTATACTATTTTACAATTAGCGGGCAGACATGTCTATATCAAAGACAGTTGTAATGCTTGTCACTCTCAGCTGATTCGTCCGTTCAAATCTGAAACAGACAGATATGGTAAATATAGTCTCAGTGGTGAATATGCCTATGACAGACCTTTCCTCTGGGGTTCTAAAAGAACCGGTCCGGATCTTCACCGTGTAGGTAACTACAGAACAACAGACTGGCATGAAAACCATATGTGGGATCCAACTTCAGTCGTACCAGGTTCTATTATGCCTGCATACAAACATATGTTTGAAAATCTTGCAGATGTAGATACTGCTTATGCAGAAGCGGTAACAGTGAAAAAAGTATTTAATGTACCTTACGACAAAGAGGGTATGCCTAAACTTGGAACACTGGCAGAAGCAAAAGCTGCTGCACTTGAAGATGCGAAAAAGATCGCTGCCCAGATGAAAAATCAGGCAGTTAAAGATGCAGTTGCAAACGGGAAAATCCCACAAATTGTAGCACTTATTGCATATCTGAATAGTTTAAAATAAGAGGTAGATTATGAGTTTGGATGTTGAGACCGCTTACACCATACAAGGGTATGCGTATGTAATACTTACAGGTATCTGTGCATTTCTGCTATATGGATATATATATCATCTGTACAGCAGTGAAAAAAAAGGTACCAGAGATTATGAGAAATATGCAAATATTGCTCTGGATGATGAGCCGGACTCAAAGCCGATCGAAACTACCTCACCATGGGAAAAGAAAAAAAATAAAGGAGAATCAGCATGAAGATAAATTTATCAAGTGATACTGTCAATCAGCTTGCCCTCTTGGGTGCTGCTGCGATTATCATCTTAACTGTTTATGTTGCCGGTAAATATATCAAACAGATGAAAACAGACACCAGCACAGGTGAACTGAGTGATGAAAACTGGGATGGCATCGGCGAATATAAAAATCCCATTCCAACGGGATGGGCAATCAGCTTTGTAGGAACCATGATCTGGGGATTGTGGTATTGGTTCCTGGGATACCCGCTCAATGCATATTCACAAATCGGTGAATACAATCAAGAAGTAAAAACCTACAATGCGGAATTTGCAAAAAAATGGCAAAATCCGGATGACGAAACACTACTTGCAATGGGAGAAGGTGTCTTTCTGGTACAGTGTGCACCTTGTCACGGACTGGACGGTACAGGTATCGACGGTAAAGCACAGGGCTTCGACAAACGTATGACTGCAAAACAGGCATTGTATGTAATCGAACATGGTCAGGATCAGCTTAAATACCCAATGGGTGCAATGCCTCCGGGAATGGCAAGCGGTGACGATGCCAAAGCAATCGCTAAATGGATTGCAGGCGGTATGAAAGGTGAAAAACCTGCGGCTTTCGCTGCATGTGCAAGTTGCCACGGTGATGACGGAAAAGGTCTCGGCGGGCAAGCTGCAAACCTGGCAGAGTATGACGAAACACTTGTTAAGCACGTACTCCAGCACGGTAAAAAAGGTATGATCGGTACAATGCCTGCATTTAATGACGGCAGACTGACAGATATTCAGATGAAAGCTGTAGCGCGCTATATTGCGTCACTCAAAGAGTAAGGATTAAAGATGGCAGAAAACAAAACAAGAAGAATGTGTTTCAACATCAACGGACTTTTAGGCGGTATTCTTGCGACAGTATTGTTACTTTCAGTTTTGGTATTTTTAACTATCAATGCGATAGCAGTACAGCAAAAAAATGCAACAACATACTATAAACTGGTCGATGAAAGCAATATTCAAATGATCAGCAAAGATAATTATAAACATTATCAGATAGTTAAATAAGGAGGCACTATGGCTGATACATTATACTACGTGATTGGTCTTGGTCTTGTCGTTATGGCGGCAGTGACTGTATGGGCTGTTTTAACTCCAGGTCAAACATTGTTTATAGGATAATCTGGGTGTTATTATTACAACAAAGAAGAGGAGCCTTTCTGGCTCTTCTCTTCATACTACTTTTACTCTCTCCAACAACTTCATTTTGCAATTTTATTTACGAAGGCGACCACCTTATCAATGATAAAACAATCATGAAGATGAAAGAGATAGGCGACGAACTTTCTCAAAAAACAGGTGTAACCATCGCACTGGTTACCAAAAATCATTTAACCAAAAAAGAGTTTCTGGAAATCAAAAATAGATATTTAAAAGAGCTCAAACCTCCTTATGTCTTATGGATCTTTTCCAAAACCTATGAAGACAGAAAAGATTTCGGCATCAATCAGATGTTCAACTCACCTGATCTGGAAGGGAAATTTGACAAAAACTCACTTTTCAGCCCTTTTACAGGTACATTTACCAAACTGATTGTCATCAAGAAATCAAAAACCGATCCTACATCGGCAGCTTTTTTAAATGGCTATGCAGACTTGACAGATATGATCGCAGACGCTTACGGCGTCAAACTCAAGTCAAGCATCGGACATGAAAGTCACACTTTCATGAATGTTATCAGGGTTCTTTTTTACCTTTCCCTGCTATACTTCGCAGGTCTATATATCAGAAGAAGATTTTTAAAAAAAGGAAACGATTGAAAAAACAGAGTAAACTCAGTGAATTGCGTTGGCCAATCGGAATTGTTCTGGCAATTTTAGCAGTTGTAGTACTTAGCATATGGACAATAGAACAGGCAAATTTGAATCCTGTTGTAGAAGATGACTACTATTTTGACACCTATCAAAATGTAGAAAGAGATATCAACGATATCATCAAGAAGCAACAGGCTTTTGATAAAAAATACAACGTCAACATTGACGCAAAAGCATTTCAAATCGGTCAAAACAAACTTGCTGTTACTATCATGACAAAAACAAACGCACCGGTCAATGACGCCAATATTACTGTCAAAATCACCAGACCGGATACGAACAAATTTGACAAAAAACCGAAACTGAAAAACCTTCAAAACGGCATTTATACTTTTGAAACGTTCAATATTGAAAAAATTGGTCGCTGGCAAATTATGACAAAAATTACCACACCGGATCAGCTGGTCTCTTTTACCAAAACTGAGGTCAATGCTACAAAATAACAACCTGGAGATCTTCCCGACCTCCAGAGCCATCCGGGAGCAACTCACCCGGATGCTTTCACAAAACACCCTGCTTCCCAAAATGACCACCATCGGTGAGTTTGAAAAAAAAGCCCTCCTCGTCCCCGGTCGTACGTTCATCGACGAAGATACCCGTGTACTGATGATGCAGGAAGCAAGCGACTTTTCCAATTTTCGTTCTCTCAATATCGACAGGGAATTTTTCACCTTCTTGAAAAACAGCAAATACCTCTTCTCCTTCTTTGAAGAGCTTACCGTAGAGATGGTCGATATCGACGAACTCAAACAGTTTGACACCTACGCCAGTTATGACGAACACCTCGCCATACTTAAAACACTCCTGCAAAAATACAAAACACTGCTCGATGAAAAAGCGTATGTTGACAAAATTACCCTTCCCTCCCTCTATAAACTCAATCAAAGATATATTCGTTCCTTTTCACAGATAGATCTGCACCTGGAGGGATATCTCAACCGTTTCGAATTGAAAATTTTCGAAGAGATCGCTGCCCTCACACCGCTGATGATCCATCTGCACACCAACCGCTTCAACCAAAAGATGATCGATACATTCAACACATATGGTTTTTCGCTTCAACCCGGTTACAACTACATACTCGATTTTCAAAACAAAACCGTTGTTCATGAAGTGCACAGCGAGACACCACAGACAAAATATGTCATCGATCCACAGCAAAGCAGTATCGAACAGGTCGCCTTTGTCAAAAAGAAGCTCTATGACTTTATCCAAAAAGGGTACAAGCCGGAAGATATCGTCGTCATCCTGCCGAAATCTTCAACGGTTGCTCTGCTCGACCTTTTCGACGACGAGAACAACTTCAACTTCGCCATGGGCTTTCCCTTTACACAAACCGACATTTACCGCAAACTCGATGCCCTTTACGCATGGTTTATGGAGCGTAATCATGAAAACTATTACCGTATCCGCGCACTCGGTTTTGAGAGAGAAAAGACAGAGGAGATGCTCAAAAAGTGGTCTTCCAGACTATCAGCGGAAGAGATTTTGGAGACATTCCGTACCATTGTTCATGAAGAGGAGAACGATACATACAGACTCTATGAAAATGAACTCGCCCTCTTCAAAAAGCTACTCCCTTCTATCTCGCACTACCCTTTTCACAAAGTCCTGCATCTCTTTTTGAACCGCCTCTCAAAACTGACCCTGGACGATACCCGCGGCGGGAAAATCACGGTACTGGAGATCCTCGAAACCAGAGGCATCGCCAAAGAGGCGTTAATTGTCGTCGATTTCAATGAAGGCGTATTGCCAAGTATCAGCCGAAAAGATCTTTTCCTCTCCTCCTCCATCCGGGAAAAGTGCAGTCTGCCCACCCCCTCCGACCGGGAAAACCTGCAAAAATATTACTACAGCCGCATTTTCGATCAGGCAAAAGAGGTGGCTGTGACCTATGTGCATGATGAACAGAACCAACCCTCCCGCTTTCTGGATGAGTTACAGATCACATCCCACCACCGGGAACACGGCGATCTTAAAGAGATACTTTTGCCGTTTCATATACCCAATCCGCACTTTCAGCAAAGCGATCTGATTTTAGCGTACGATTTTCGCAAAACACCCCTCTCCGCCTCAGCACTCAAAACGTTCCTCGACTGCAAACGCAAATACTATTTCAAACATATCCAAAAATACCGTGAATTCGAGATACCCAAAGATCTGGACGACGAACGTATCGTCGGAACACTCCTTCATGATGCGCTCAAAGATCTCTACCGCAAACAGCCATCTTACCTCTCGGAAGAGGATCTCCTCCTGGATTTGCAAAAAGAGCTCTACCTGCGTTCCGAAGAGCAACCCGCGCTGCGTTTTCTCATCGACAAATGGCTCGAAATACTCAAACCGTTTGTCAAAAACGAAATCAAACGCTTTCATGAAGGATTCTCCGTCTTCACCACCGAAAAGAAATTTTCCACTGCTTTTGAACAGCTGGAGCTGACGGGAAACATCGACCGCATCGACAGCCGCGAAGAACAGTTCTTCATCATCGACTACAAAAGCGGCAAAATTCCCAAATCCACACCCAAAACGCTGGAAAAAGCGACTGACTTTCAGTTGCAGTTTTACTATCTTATCACACAACAGTTAGGCAATGTCCAGGAAGCGTACTACTACAGCCTCAAAGATGCCAGACTCGAAACGGAGGCGCTTTTCGATGAAAAACTCGACCTGCTCTATACCCATCTGGGAAGTCTCCATGCAACCAAGTACAACTTTACTATGACAGAAACACTCCAGAAGTGTACCTTCTGTCCCTATCAGAAAATCTGCAACAGGATCATGTGATGGCATTTTACCCCTCTTTGGCATACGAAGCAAGCGCCGGCAGCGGCAAAACCTTTGCACTGGTTATCCGCTACATCTCCCTGCTCTATCTGGGCGCCAGACCAAACACCATTCTTACGCTTACTTTCACCAACAAAGCCGCCAGTGAGATGAAAGCACGTATCTCCAAAGTACTCGCCGAACTGCACCTCCCCGAAAGAGCTACCGAACGTGCAGAGATCGCCAAAACACTGGAAGTGACGGAAGAGGAGATTCTCCAGCACCGCGAAACACTTTATGAAGCCTATTTGCAGGCAGATCTCAAAATCTCCACGATAGACAAATTTTTTGCACAGGTACTGCGCCTCTTTTGCCAGCATCTCGGACTGATGCCCGATTTTACGATCGAAGAGTTGAGCGATGAACAACGCTTTTTACTCCGTTTCCTGACCAATGTCAAACGCCGGGACGCTTACAAAGATCTCGTTCTCTTCTCTGCACAGGAGAGTAAAAAACTGGGTGACATCTTCGACCTGCTCTCCAAACTCTATGAAAAAGATGCCGAACTTGGAAATATCACCTTTGAAGAAGATACCCCCTACCCTTCGGAAAAAGAGGTGCTCGTTCTGGTCGAAGCGCTCAAAGAACTCTTCAAAGATACCTGCCCGAATCTCTCAAACAGAGCACAAAACGCCCTCGCCAAAGCGGTCGATATCGATACGCTCAAAGAGGCAACGTGGCTTACCAAAGAGAGCCTGAACTACTGGGATTTCAAAAAGTGCTACCTGCCGCAGATGGATGAACTGCTTCATGACATCAAAGCCCGTCTTGCCCGTTATCTCAATCACAAAGAGCAGTACCTCCTGAACAGATACCTGCGCCTTTACGATCTCTACCGCACCACCCTCCTCGAAGAGAATATCTCCTCCAACACACTGGCGTTCAACGATGTCACCAATCTGCTCTTCAGACTGCTTCATGAAAAGATAGACCGCGATTTCCTCTACTTTCGACTCGATGCCGCTGTCGATCACCTGCTCATCGACGAATTTCAGGATACCAACATCGTACAGTATAAAATACTCGAACCGATTATCGAAGAGATCCACTCCGGCGTGGGCAGTAGCGGACTGAAATCCTTTTTCTACGTCGGCGATATCAAACAATCCATCTACCGTTTCCGCGGCGGCGCTAAGGAACTGTTTCACTACGTGCAGAAACGCTACGGCGTCACACTCGCCCAGCTCAACACCAACTATCGCAGTGACTGCAACATCGTCCGCTTTGTCAACGAAACCTTTCAACACGCTATTCGTGGATACATCCCCCAGGAGTGTCGCAAAAACGACGATGCCGGATATATCAAAGTCGAGACATACGAAGAGGTGACAGAGGGTATTGTCACAGAACTGTTCGCCCTGCTGGAAGCAGGAATCCCCGCCGACGACATCGCCATCCTCACCCACACCAACCCGGACGCTTTTGAGATTGAAGAAAAACTTCTGGAAAGAGATAACAGCCTGAAAATCACAACCCAGACCACAGGCAAACTGATCAACAGCCGCTACGTCGCAGCAGTCATCGAACTGCTCAAATATCTCTATTTTCATGAACCGGTCTGCAAAGCCAACTTTCTGGCGCTTATCGGCAAACCGTGGGAGGGTGACATAGATTTTACCCTCAAAAAACGTCACAGCGACCTGACGCTACTGGTCAAAGAGATTATCCGTCACTTTCAACTGCCCGGACAAGACAGAAACCTGCTGAAACTGCTCGAAATTGTCGCAGAGTACAAAGATATCGAAGCCTTTTTGTTTGAAAGCGAAACCCTCAACATCGACTCCCCTTCCAAAAAGAGCGAAGGGATCAAAATCCTCACCGTACACAAATCCAAAGGGCTGGAGTTCAAACACGTCATACTCGCAGACCGACTTAAAAAAGAGCCGGCAGATCGATCGACATTTATCTACGCTTATGACGATATCACACTGGAACGTATCTATCTACGTACTAAAAACAGGGAGCATGTGGACAAAGGGTATCATGAAGCACTGGAAAGAGAGAAACAACTCAAACGCGAAGACAAACTCAACGCCCTCTACGTCGCCTTTACCCGCGCCGAACATGGACTTATCATCATCAAAAAAGAGGATAAAAGTTCCGCCTTTTCACTCGTCGATCTGCCAGAGTGTGAAATTGGAAAACTGAGACTTCATGAAGAGAAAGAATCCCCCAAACCGGAACCAAAACCGGACTATACACCCATCCGACTCGGACTGCAGGAGCAAAAAGTCAAAAAAGAGGATACCGGCAAAGACGATATCTACGCCATCAACTTCGGAAACGCCCTGCACTACCTGCTCGAAATTCTCGACGGTTTTGATGACAACGATCTCGACAACGCCTGGTGGGCGATGAAAAACCGTTACGAAATGCTCCTGCGAGACGGCGATACCCAGAAAATCATGGATCGGGTCAAACGCCTTCTCGACGACACCACTTTCCGGAAACTGACAGCAGGCACCGTTACCAAAGAGCAGCCGGTCATCTACAACGGTGAAATCAAACAAGTCGACCTGCTCGTCAAAAAGGAGGATCGCTACGTCATCATCGACTACAAAAGTTCCGCGCAAATCCGAAGCGAACACAAAAGCCAGGTCAGACACTATAAAAAAGCGATTGCAGAGATCACCCAAATGCCTGTCGATGCCTACCTCTGTTACGTACGTGACGAGGAAACAGAGATAGTCCAAATCGTCTAATTTTTCCTTAAATTTTTTACTATATAATGACTTCAATTTTACAAAGCGGGTCTGTATGTTAAAAGATATCTCCAAAAAACTTACGATGAAAAAGAGCTTTTTTGTTACCCAGCTCGAAGGCTTCTTCAACGCCATCACGCAGGAGTATCAGGAGTTGATTCACCAAAAAGAGGTCGAAAACTCCCTGCTCGAAGAGAAAGTACAAAAACTGCAAAAAGATATCGACAATCTTGTCACCATACGCAAAGAGCTGACCCAGGCACTTCATGAACAAAAAGAGCAGACTGAAAAACTCGCTGAAACACTTCATGAACAACAGACACTCTCCTCAGACGCACTCACCAAAAAACTGCTCGAAGAGAACCACACACTCAAAGAGGCATTGCAAAACCAGGAGAGTGACGAAACAGAAAAACTGCGCGCGCAACTCAAAAAACTTCAGACTTTCATCGCCAAAGGCGGCGACTCTTACCGCGATACACTCGATACGCAAAATAAAGAGGCGCTGATCGAAGAGATCAGCAAGAGTCTGAAAAGGTAAAAAAAGGTAAACTTTATTTCATTTTGAAATATTTTTAGACCACTGCACCAAACTATGCTACGATAAATCAAAAACTTGAAGGAATAAAAATGGATGAAAACAAGAAAAAAGCACTTGATCTGACTATCAAACAGATCGACAAAACATTCGGTAAAGGCGCTATCGTCAGACTGGGAGACAAAGAGATCGAACCGATCGACGCCATCAGCACCGGTTCACTCGGACTCGATATGGCACTGGGAATCGGCGGTGTTCCCAAAGGAAGGGTCATCGAAATTTACGGACCGGAGAGTTCCGGTAAGACAACACTCGCACTGCAAATTACCGCAGAGTGTCAAAGACAGGGAGGCATCGCTGCATTTATCGATGCCGAACATGCACTCGATACCAAATATGCCAAAAATCTCGGTGTTGATGTAGATAAC
>Ga0256831_1000477_pt1 | contig 20874 bp, 13 predicted proteins | sample 132544metaG_FD_189087 | JGI IMG/M metagenome (GOLD analysis project Ga0256831, IMG submission 189087) | Hydrothermal vent microbial communities from Lau Basin, Pacific Ocean - 132-544 | ecosystem: Environmental > Aquatic > Marine > Hydrothermal vents | place: Pacific Ocean: Lau Basin | collected... | reverse complement strand
CCTGGCGGCTTTGCGGGAAGCTAAAAAGCAGGGGGCCAAACATTCACTGGTGATCTGTAATGTACCGGAAAGTTCCCTGGTCAGGGAATCCAGCCTGGCCTTTATGACTCATGCCGGCCCGGAAATTGGAGTGGCTTCCACCAAGGCCTTTACCACCCAGTTAACTGCATTGTTGCTATTAGTGGTCAGTATTGCCAAGGAAAAGGGCAATACCAGGCTGGAGAAAGAAGCGGTAGAAAACCTGAGAAAGCTGCCGGGACAGATAGAAAAAGCTCTGAAACTGGACGAGCAGATTAAAAACCTGTCCGAAGAATTTTCCGATAAGCATCATACCCTGTTTCTGGGTAGAGCCACTCAGTACCCCATTGCAATGGAAGGGGCATTAAAGCTTAAGGAAATTTCCTATATCCATGCCGAAGCCTATCCGGCCGGTGAATTAAAACACGGTCCGCTGGCGCTGGTAGATGCCGATATGCCGGTTGTTGCCGTAGCACCCAATAATGAATTAATCGGTAAACTAAAATCCAATTTACAGGAAGTAAAAACGCGCGGCGGAAAGCTCTTTGTTTTTGCTGATACCAATGCTGATATTGAAGAAGAAGAAGCCATTAAGGTCATTAAAGTGGGTGAAATTGATTCTTTAATTTCACCTATGGTCTTTACTATTCCTTTGCAGTTACTTGCTTATCATGTGGCCATAATCAAGGGGACAGATGTTGACCAGCCCAGAAATCTGGCCAAGAGTGTTACTGTTGAGTAAAGCCTATTTTGATATATATGTTTCTGGATGAAGGTATAAGGGATAAAGAATTTTTTCTTCACGCTCAATTCGATCCAGAAGAATGCTGCCGGTGGTATTAAATTCTTCCGGGAAGCTGTTTTTCTGTTCTTCAGTCCAGGGCAATTGAGAATAATGTTCCAAAAATTTGTTAACCGCCCGACCAATTTTCTGCATTTCTGATTTTAACTCACGGATAGTATCGAGGCTTTTTTGATCATTGGTAATAGCATGGGTTAGGTAAATATACAGTTTTAAGTTCTCTTTTAAAATATGACGGTGTAACTGTACTTTAAACTGATTAAATAACTCAGTCAGTTGACTAAAATTTTCGTTTTCAAGAGCCTCTCCCATTGCAGTATAAATGGCAAGCAGATTTTGATGATCGTCTTTTAAGTTATCTATTAGATCTGGATAGAAATTAAGTTCAGTGCCAGGTAAAGGCGTAAAATTAGCACTTTCAGTATTTTTATTATCGACTATTTTTTGAGCCTTAGATCGAGAAAAAAAAGTAAATAAGCCCATAAAAGTTCCTTATATAATTATTTATTATCATGTTTTATAAAGTATCTAAAGTTTAGGGTTTCAGATCTCCCAAAAAGGAGAATCATTTAAAAATCATTGATTACTTCAGTTAACCGATAGCCCGTAACAGGAACCGGGTATCCCTTGCTGAAGCCGCAATGCACATCAAAGGATACGGCAATATACCTGATGAACTGTTTTATTACATAACATTTTTAACCCGAGCGCTACCCCTGAGGAGCACAAAACTTTTATTGAGTTATTAATTGGCAGTTTATTATCAATCAGGGTTTTTAGCCAGAGCCATCTGGATAATAGACATGGCCAGGCAATGGCCCGGTTATTATAAATGGCTTGAAACCGGCCGCTAGTCTTATCTTAAACTGATGAGAGGTAATCCCCCATTTATAAAGCAATCCATAAACAGAGGTTTTGCATAAGTCCTATCCACATATCCATAGGTCTGTTTGTTAGTAAGACCTTCAGGTATATCTCATAGACGGGCTTGACCGGTGAGTATGTGGATATGGAGGTTTATAATTTAACTCGTATACTAATTGAGCTGTTATTTAAAAGGCTCAGGTCTGGGTGTGTTATCAACCGAAGGTGGCAATATAGGTAATGTAAACTGTGGCTGTTCCCCAGTCAGTGTTTTTAGGAAGGCTACAATTTTGTTCACCTGATCCTGTGGCATATCTTTGCCCAGCTGGATTTTGGCCATGGTAGATACGGCTTCTGATAGAGTCTGTGCACCACCGTCGTGGAAATAGGGGTAGGTTAATTCTACATTGCGTAAAGTCGGTACTTTAAACTTATATCGATCCGCCTCATTTTTAGTTAAAGCATAAATCCCCAGGGCTTTATTCTCTGTTTTATAAGGCTGCACCAGTCCCATTTTCTGAAATGAGCTACCGCCAACCGCTTCACCATAGTGGCATGCTGTACAACCGGTTTCCTTAAACAGTTGATAGCCGGCCAGTTCGGTTTCATTCAGAGCATTTTTGTCACCCTTAAGCCATTGATCAAAACGGGAGTCAGGCGTTTTCAGGGTTTTTTCAAATTCAGCAATAGCCTGAGTAATTTTATCAATATCAATATGTTCTGTTCCAAAGGCAGCCTCAAAGTCTTTACGATATCCTGGAATAGACTGTAACACTTTAACGGCAATTTCATGATTGGAAGCCATTTCACCGGGGTTGGCAATGGGGCCACCGGCCTGTTCCTTTAAGTCTCTGGCACGACCGTCCCAGAACTGGGCAATGTTCAAACTGGAATTAAGTACTGTTGGAGAATTAATGGGTCCCTGATTCCACTTGTGACCAATAGATGTTGTCAGGTTATCAGTCCCGCCCATACTCAGGTTGTGACAGGAGTTACAGGAAATAAATCCAGAGCGGGATAAACGTGGATCAAAAAATAATTTTTTACCCAGTTCAGCCTGGGCGGTATTAATGCCGCTGGCCGCTTGAACCGGTTGAATAGGCTCATCTGCCATAGCTGTGACAGATAAAGTGGTTGAAATAACCAGGGAAAACATTGTTTTGGATAGTTTCATAGACCGCGTCCTTTAATAATTAAACATAATGAATTAGAGTTATAACAGATACGACTAGTTTAGAATTATTCTAATTATATAAAATGACTTATATCAATTTATATATATTTTATTAGGGTAATATTATTATATTGTGATAAGTGACACGTAAAATTGAGAAAGGAATAGGTATTTACCTAAAAAAACCACGTATGATCACTAAGCGAAGATTTATATTTATGGGCTATACTTTTAGGTAGGTATTAGATTTTAGGATAGGAAAAGGAGTCAGGATGAGAAAATTAAAGCTTTTAGCACTGGGATTGGGTATTATTTTACTGAGTTTTCCTGTTTATAGTCTGGCGGATGCGTTTCTTCCTGAGCCATTATGTTTTGAACCAACACGACCGCTCATGTTTTCACCCAGCAGTTATCGTGATCGCTATGAAAGGGATGTTAAGAAATATGAACTGTGTATCAGTGAATTTGTTTCCAGGCAGGAACAGGCTATTCTTAAGCATCAAAAAGCCATAGAACAGGCACAGAAGATGTTAAAAAAATATGTAGATTAATAGAACCGGCTTCTGTTGCAGCAGATTCAGGTTTGAGGTAAGAATGAATTCTGTAAAAATACGCTTGTTAATTCTGATTATCATTAGTCTGATCAGTATGGCCATTCTGTATATTAACCAGAATTTATCCCTGGCGGATATAGAGCTTTATAATACGGCTAATAATAAAATCCTTGGCCTTAATATTGATATTCTGCAGCTGCGTCATGCTGAAAAAAAATATTTTGTCGAACGTGATCAGCAATATCTTAATAAACACCATAGTTATCTGCAAAGTTTTGACCGGACTCTGAACAGTTTAATTGAACTGGCCAGAGAAGTTGGAGTAAAAAACCCGGATCTGCAGGGTCTGGTACCCTTAATTCGTCAATATGACCAGCAGTTTACCAGACTGATCACCCATGCTGAAACTATTACGAAACCTGAGCGGGTTAAGCAGTATTATGCTTTAAATGCAACGGCAGACCGGATTGAAGATAATCTGAACCGTATTAGGAAAAAACTGCAGCCGTATTTTGAACTTAACCTGAAAAAAAGCCGGGAAAATACTTCAACCATTCTTATTATTACCGCCAGCATATTAATGCTTACCATACTGTTTACCTATCAGGCACTGACCCACTCATTTACGGCTTTTTTAGGGTTTTTTCAACAGGCTAAAACTCAGAATGATCATCTGGATAAAAATAAAATTGTATTTTCAGAATTCCAGACCATGGCAGAAATGGCCAATGAAATGATTGATGCCCGACAGGCGGCAGAGCAGGCTTTAAAAGATTTAAATGAACATCTGGAAGAGCGGGTGGAAGAAGGGGTTGCGGAAATAAAGGCGCTCAATGAGGAAATAAAAGCCACTCAGCGGGATGTGGTTTTTACCATGGGTGCTATTGGCGAAAGCCGTTCCAGAGAAACAGCCAATCATGTCAGGAGGGTGGCAGAGTATTCCCGTATTCTGGGCCTGGCTTCTGGTATGGACAAGCAGGCGGCAGAAATGCTTAAAGAAGTGTCGCCCATGCACGACATCGGCAAAATTGCTATTCCGGACAGTATATTGAACAAGGCTGGTGCACTAACCGATGAAGAGCAGGCCATTATGCGTACCCATACCACTTTAGGTTATAAAATGCTTAAAGGCTCCCAGAAACCGTTTTTCAAAGCAGCAGCTACGGTGGCTTATGAGCATCATGAAAAATGGGATGGTACGGGTTACCCTCGGGGTCTGAAGGCTGAAGATATTGATATCCTCGGCCGGATCACGGCTGTGGCGGATGTGTTTGATGCCCTGTCTTCTGAGCGAGTCTATAAAAAAGCCTGGCCGGATCAGCAGGTACTGGACTATATGAAGGAACAGCGTGGCTGGCATTTTGATCCGCAATTAGTGGATTTGCTATTACAGAATCGTGAGCAGCTTTTTGCTGTCAGAGAACAGTTTAAAGATGTTCTGCATTGATTAATTCAGGTTTTAGTGAAGTTTTAGCAGAAGGTGTAAACAGGCGGGTACCTTTAACTTTGTACTCACCAATCAGTTTCTGACCCTCAGGTGAAATCAGCCAGCGGGTTAAGGCCCGGGCTCCTTTATGGTTCAGGTCAGGGTAGCGTTCAGGATTAATTAAAATAATACTATAGGGATTAAATAATAGCGGATCGCCGGAAAATACGATTTTCAAATGCAGTCTGTTCTGATAGGACAGCCAGGTACCCCGGTCAGTTAAGGTGTAGGCATTAAGTTCATCGGCCATTTGCAGCACTTTGCCCATACCCTGTCCGGCTTCTCGATACCAGGGGCTGTTTTTAAGCTGCAGACCCTGTTCAATAAAAGGCTGCCATAAAGCGCGTTCTTTTTTATGTGTGCCGGAATCATCACCTCTGGAAATAAATAAGGGCTTGTTATGGGCAATGCGAGACATGGCTTCAGCAATATTATGAGCCTGGCTGACATCGGCCGGATCATCTTTCGGACCCACCAGTACAAAATCATTGTACATCAGACGGAAGCGTTTTGTGCCGTAACCGTCTTTTACGAATTTTTTCTCAGCAGCCGGGGCATGTACCATAAGCAGATCTACATCGCCGTTACGCCCCATCTGCAGCGCCTTGCCGGTGCCTACCGCAATAACATGAACCTGGTAGCCGGTCTGTTTCTCGAATACCGGCAAGATACTTTGCAGCAGGCCGGAGTTCTGGGTGCTGGTGGTGGTAGCCAGACGAATAATGTTCTGGTCATCTACTATGGCTGCACCAGACGCAGTTAACATAAGCCCGGTGCTTAAGGTGGTAAAAAGTATAATTGAAAAGAGCTGTGATAGTTTTTTGGCAAAACGCATAAGAAGTTTACTTGTGTTAGTGAATTTATGGCTTGAACATATCGTTCCTATCGCCAATAATCAAGGTTTATGATAAAAAATTTTAAACGCTTATATAAAGGACAAATGATATGGAAAACAATGAGAAAGATAAAGCAGTGCTGGCAGCAATAATAAAGCGTTTTGATGAGCAGCGTCTGCCTCGTCTGCTGGAAATTAAAAAAAATATCGATCAGGGGCTTACCTTAAGCAATCATGAAATGAATTTTCTTGAGGAAGTATTTAAAGATGCCCGTGAAAATGAGCAGTATTTGAAAAAAGCCGATAATGACTTAAAAGAACTGATGGGTAAAGTTATGGGGTTGTACCAGGAAATTACTAAAAAAGCGGTTGAAAACGAGAAGAAAAGCAGTTAGTTACCAGGAAGGCAATTTCTGGATGGACACTAATTAGTCAGGCTGTTCTGGTATTGCCTGAAATATTAAACTCTGCTTCAAACTGTTCTGCACTCAGAGGTTTGTAATAATAATTACCCTGGATCATCTGGCAGTCGATTTCTTTAAGAAAGGTCAACTGCTGCTGAGTTTCCACGCCTTCGGCTATGGTTTTAATATTAAACTGGTTAGCCAGCACAATAATAGCCTGGGTGATGGCCCTATTGTCCTTGTCAGATGGAATACCCTTAATAAAACTCTGGTCAATTTTCAGGGTGTCAATGGGCAGGTGTTTCAGATAGCTCATAGAGGAATAACCGGTACCAAAATCGTCCACAGAAAAGCGGATCCCCAGGGACTTAAGAAAATTAAGTTTTTCAATACTCTCCTGGGTGTTTTTCATTACGGCCGATTCCGTTAGTTCGATTTCCAGAATTTTGGGATCGATAGAAAGCTGCTTAAGCAGCTTTTGCAGTTTTTGAATAAAATCTTTGCGCTGAAAGTGGATCCTGGAAATATTAATTGCCACGGTGTATTGCTGTTTACTATGCTGATTCCAGTATTTAACCTGGGTTAAAGCGGTTTTAAGTACAAAATCTTCCAGTTCAATAATCAGATTGGACTCTTCTGCCAGGGGAATGAATACTTCCGGTGAAACGGGGCCTATTTTGTGGCTGTTCCAGCGCAGCAGAACTTCCATACTGTCAATGGTTTCATGATGACAATGTACCTGGGGCTGATACACCAGGTATAGTTCTTTATTATTAAGCGCAGTTTTCAACTCATTGACCAGGATAAATTTTTTGGCCTTACGTTCATAAAGTTCCTGATGGTAGAAATTAAATGAATTTTTGCCGTTCTCCTTGGCATGGTACATGGCCAGGTCGGAGAATTTCAGCAGGGTATTGGCATTTTCACCATCATCAGGAAAAATGGCAATACCAATACTGCAGCTGATTAAGGCCTGAGTTTCATGGAACATATAGGGCTGGGAAATTGAGTGAATAATATTCCGGGCAATACTGGCCAGGTGTTTTTCACCGTCTACATTTTTCATAATAATAGTAAATTCATCACCGCTGATACGGGCGAGAAAATCATCTACGCGGATACTGGACTGCAGCCGGGAGGCCGCTTCAATCAGCAGCATATCCCCAAAATCATGGCCCAGGGTGTCATTGACGGTTTTAAATTCATCCAGATCAATAAAAAACAGGGCAAAAGGCTCCCGGGTAATTTTATTACGCTTAAGCGTCCGGGACAGGTAATTATAAAAACTGGTGCGGTTAGGCAGTTGGGTTAAGGCATCGTAAAAAGCCAGGGATTCCAGTTCATTGGTTTTGTCTTTGACCTTGAGTTCCAGGGTGGTATTGAGTTCTTGCAGTTCCCGGGTTTTTTTAGACAGTTCATCCTGGGTATGGATGCGAATACGGGTTTCCTGATTCAGCTGTGATACCAGCTGTAGATTGGTAAGTTCCAGATTAAAGGCATTGAGCAGGCTGCGGTTGAAACGGATCATACTCAGGGTTGAAAATAAAGCAAGCAGTATATAGCCGTATAAATGGTTTAAGTACTGCTCATTAAAGAAGCTGATATAAAAAATAGTAACAGGTATAGCAATGGTGGTCAGGTAGGCAAAATAAGCCTGCAGCATTACGCCCAGCGTAGTAATAGCAGCGACCAGCATCAGGCTCAGTAATAAAAAGATATAGGTAAAATAAAGTGTGTTCTGTTCTGGAATAATAAAAATCAGTAGAGTGATCAGGATACCGTTCAGGCAGGCTCCCAGAATATACAGGTAAATCCAGCTTAAAGATTGCAGACGGATCAGTTTGCCCTGGTACAGGATATTAGTAATGCTGCGCAGTGACAGGATAAAAAGATTAATAAAATACCATTTGAGCAAAGATTCACGGATGGCGGTAAAATCCCAGAGCAAAAGCATATACAGAGAAATAGCAAAAAAAATGCTCAGAACCGATGGATTAAGATACTGAAATAAGTAATCCGCCTGTTTTTTGATCAGCAATTGCTCGTTCTGCAGCATAGGTAAGGGAGTTCTTTTTTGGGAAAAATTAAGTGCTTTAGATTATTTCAGTATCGTTTACAGAGAGCGGAATATCAAGTTTGATGTTCATGGGTTCATATTTTTATTATTTAAGCCAATATATCTCTATACAGGATAAAATTGTTTTATAATAAAAAATTGGCAAATAAAAGGGGGCTGCGGTTATTTTATTAAATACCGTGGTGTACTGGGCAGGTTTAAATGAAAAAGTTACTTAAAATAATAACTATTCTTATGTTTTTCTGTTCTTCTGCTGCAGTCTGGGCACAGGAAAAAAATGATTCCGTAGACAGTTCTGTAGCAGGTGTCACTAATACAGATACCCAGGAAGAGACCAGTGCTGAAGATGAAGACTGGGATTCGGAATGGGACGATAAATTCGAAAACAGTTTTGATGACAGCCCGGTGGTGCCGGAAATTATTTATCCGGACTGGTTTAAAAAGAGTTTTCTGGAATTGCCGGAAGATATCAGTGAGGCAGCAGCGGACGGTAAGAAAGGTATTATTGTCTATTTTGGCCAGAAGCATTGTGCTTACTGCAAGATGCTGATAGACAGGGACTTTGGTCAGAAAGATATAGAAACTTATACCCGTAAAAATTTTGATGTGATTGCCATCAATATCTGGGGCAGTAATGAAGTGATAACACCGGATGGGCAAACCATGACCGAACGGGAGTACGCTATTCGGGAAAAGGCCAATTTTACGCCTACCCTGATTTATTATGATATTCAGGGTAAAAAAGCCCTGATGCTGCGCGGCTATTATCCCCCTTATAAATTCCGTGCTGCCATGGAATATGTCGTGGAAGGTTATTACAGGGAAGAAACCTTTCGTGCTTATATGACCCGCGCCAATCCGCCGCCGAAGTTTGAAGTATCAGAAATGAATCATGAAGATTTCTTTATGTCTCCGCCTTATGCACTGGATCGTTCCCGTTTTAAAGCCCAGGAACCGCTGCTGGTGTTTTTTGAACAGACCGACTGTCATGCCTGTGATGTATTGCATTCTGAGCCCCTGGAATATGAACCGACCAGAAAGCTGCTGGAAAAATTTGAAGTAGTGCAGCTGGATATGAATTCAGATACCCCGGTGATCACTCCGGATGGTCAGAATATTACAGCTAAACAATGGTCGGAACAGCTAAACCTGTTTTATGCGCCTACCCTGATTGCCTTTGATGAAGAGGGTAAGGAGATCATTCGTATTGACTCAGTGGCTCATGTGTATCGCCTTAAAAGTGTGCTGGAGTTTATCGTTACCAAAACCTATAAGCATATCCCCAATTTTATGGACTGGCGTTTTTATACCACCTTTGGCGGGAAAATGCTGCCGCCGGTTCAGCATCAGCCTGATGAGGTGGACTCGGAAGAACAGCCCGTTGGCAGTTCGACTATACAATAACTCACAGGCTGAATACACCCTTGAATATTAAACCGCAATATCTGGAGATACTGGCCGCTATCGGTATTGATGAAACTACTCTTAGCAATGCATTCAGTGCCGCAACACTTAAACGCGGTATTGAATATTTTGAACAGGATCGAGTGGAAATCATTGATGTTGAAACTGAGAGCCAGAAAGAAGTCTATATATTCTCTGAAGTAATGGGCAGTGGTGGTTATTGTTACCATACCGAAGTAGCCATAAAAATTAAGCAGAGTTTTATTGCCGTTATCGGTGAGTGTGACTGCCCGGTTGGGTTTCGTTGTAAACATGCTGTAGCGACCCTGTTTCAATTTGCCCGTGCAGGAGCTCTGGTGTCGGAAAAACCTGATGCTCTGACCCGGGAAGAACAGAACCGTATTAAAGAGCTGGAAGTTAAAATCTGGCTGAATAGTCTGCACAGTGAGTCAGGCAAGGATTCGGTTCAGGGCACCTTTGCCGGTGCTGAACCCGGTTATAATAATGTTTTACTGTACTGGCTAAGACCTGCCCAGACTGAGCTGGGACTGGAAGTGGAAACTGTAATTGCCCGCAGACTTAAACGGGGTGGTTATGGCAAGGCGCGGGCGCAGAGTGTAGAAGAGCTGACCGATGAATACGCTCAATATCTTAATTTTGAGCATAATGATCAGGATATAGAGATTGCCGGTCTGCTTTATAGTATGGCCGGCAGGGGTTATCGGCATCGTCAGAATGTTTATCCTTTAAAAGGGGACATTGGTGAACTGGCTCTGGAAAAGCTAATGGCTAATCAGCGTTGCTTCTGGTCTGGTCATGAAAACAGTCAGCCCCTCAGATGGGAGCCGCCCAGGCAACTGCAGATTGAGTGGCAGTTAGAGGATGATAACTATCAGTTAAAAATTGATATTGTACCGCAGGCACAGGAGCTGTTTTTACTCAAACATTTTTATTATGTAGACACAGAAAATAATAGTTTTGGCCTGCTTGAACACCCCGGATTAAACCGGCAGCAGGTACAGAAAATATTAAACGCACCTCCTGTCCCTAAGGAAATGGCAGAAAAAGTTTCCAGCCAGCTGATTCAGACCTGGCCGGATAATGAAGTGCCCATGCCAGTTAAAGCGGACATAGAAACCGTTCATATCAAGGCACAGCCAATAGCCAATGCCCGTCTGCACAGTGTTGAACTGGATAATCACAGGGTTCATCTATTAAGCCTGCGTTTTGATTATGACGGCCATATTATTCAGCCTGATCATTTCTACCACAGCGTTGGTATTCTTGAACAACAGCATCGTTTTATTATTGACCGGGACCTGGACTTTGAGCAGCAATGCCTGGCCCTGTTAAAAGACTGTGAATTTGTTGCTGCAGACAATGCCGGCCTGCAGAACTTTAATCATCTGGATCTGCTTATGCTGGCAGATTCGCTTAATGACTCTGTCTGGTTGTGGGATGAGTTTCAACAGCAGACCATGCCCCTGCTCAGGGAACAGGGCTGGCAATTTGTAGTGGATGACAGCTTTTATCTGCAGGTTGATGAAGCCGACGAATGGTACGGTGAAATTGAACAGGACAGTGCCAATGACTGGTTTGAAATGACTTTAGGTATAGAGGTTAATGGCCAGACCATTAACCTGCTGCCGGCACTGGTGGAATTGCTGGTGGAGGAAAAAGATCCGCAGCAGTTACGCCAGAAAATACTGGCTCGTGAACAGATCATTCTGCCTGTTGTTGATAAAAAAGAACGTCCCCGCTGGTTTAAACTGCCGACACAACGGGTTATGGGGATCTATGATACTCTGGTAGAGCTGTATGATTCTCAGGCATTGAATACCTCGGGTAAGCTGGTGCTTAATCGTCAGCAGGGGATGCAGTTTGCCGAGCTGCTCAATGATCCAGCCATGCAGTGGAAAGGGGCGGCTGAATTGCAGCAGCTGAGTAAAAAACTGCAGAACTTTAAAGGCATTGAAGTCATCGCTGTTCCGGAAGGATTAAAGACTGAGCTGCGTGATTATCAGCTGCATGGCCTTGCGTGGCTGAATTTTTTACATGAATACCAGTTTAACGGTATTCTGGCCGATGATATGGGACTGGGAAAAACCGTTCAGGCTCTGGCCTGGCTGCTGTATCTGAAACAGCAGCAGAAGCCAGATCAGCAAAACTTGCCTACCCTGGTAGTAGCACCTACCAGCCTGATGGGTAACTGGAAGCGTGAGGCTGAACGTTTTGTACCGCAACTTAAGGTTCTGGTTTTACACGGCCCTCAGCGGCAGGAGAATTTCGATCATATCACTCAATATGATATAGTCCTGACCACTTATTCTCTGGTGCTGCGTGACAGGGACATTCACCTGGAACAGCGCTATAATTATGTGATTCTGGATGAATCTCAGAATATTAAAAATGCCCGCTCCAAAACCTCCCAGATTATTTTTCAGCTTAAATCAGACCATCGTCTGTGCCTGACCGGTACACCCATGGAAAATCACCTGGGTGAACTCTGGTCCCTGTTTCATTTTCTAATGCCCGGTTTTCTGGGTACCCAGGAGCGTTTTACCCGCCTGTTTCGCAGTCCCATAGAAAAACAGGGCGACACGGATCGTCAGCTGCAGCTGCATAAACGCATTAAACCTTTTATGCTGCGCCGTACCAAAGAAATGGTAGCGACGGAGCTGCCGGAAAAAACTGAAATGATCCGTACCATTCCCTTAACCGGAAAACAGCGGGATCTGTATGAAACTGTGCGTCTGGCTATGGACAAAAAAGTACAGGATGAAATCAGCAAAAAAGGTTTTGCCCGCAGTCAGATCATGATCCTGGATGCCCTGTTAAAACTGCGCCAGGTGTGTTGTGATCCGCGTTTACTGTCCTTAACGGCCGCTAAAAATGTACAGGTATCCGCCAAGCTGGAAATGCTGATGGAAATGGTACCGGAAATGGTGGAAGAAGGGCGGAAGATCCTGATTTTTTCCCAGTTTGTTAAAATGCTGGAAATTATTGAACAGGAACTGACAAAGGCTGACATCCCGTATACCATGCTGACCGGCTCAACCCGTAACCGCGATGATGTCATTATGGAGTTTCAGGAAGGTAAGGTTCAGGTCTTCTTAATCAGCCTTAAAGCCGGCGGTGTCGGGCTTAACCTGACTGCAGCGGATACTGTGATCCATTATGATCCCTGGTGGAACCCGGCGGTAGAACGTCAGGCCACCGACCGGGCCTACCGTATCGGTCAGGACAAGCCGGTATTTGTGTATAAGTTATTAACGGAAGAAACCGTGGAAGAAAAAATCCTCCAGATGCAGCAGAATAAACAGGCTCTGGCAGATGCCCTGTATAAAGACAGGAAGAAGACAGATACCGGGACAAAACAGTCAGCCGATGCAGCCCCTAAATTATCCCAGGAGGATTTGGCCGAACTGCTAAATCCTTTAAGCTGATTTGTGAGTAAAAAATTATTCTTATTCTGATTCTAATTTGAGTGTATCCAGAAATTGTTTTGCCTTAAGTATCCCCTCTTCTAAAAAAGGGAAAAGTTAAAAGCTTAATAAACGGATGGAAACTAAATAATTGCAATAAATATTTTAATTGATTGTCAATCTACATAGACAACTTACCTGATAGCCATTATTCTTGATAGTAATACAAAAAATTATGACCGATTTATGATTTCCAGAACAATGGCGGGTGCCTATAAATTACCGCTGATTATCTCCATCTTTATCAGTATTCTGCTGCTGCTGATCGTTTACTCCCGTTCTCTTGTTGATATTGATAACCGCTATCAGCGTGTTGCTGAAACCATGCGGGAAAACACCCGTAAATTAATTATTGAAAAACACAATGCCATGCTGCTGATTGCCCTGGCCATTGGAGATAATCCACGTATAAAACAGGCACTGCAGCAGCGCAGGCCTGAGAGTCTGAATTTACATAAACTGGTGCAGAAATTTGCTCGCTATACTTCCCTGAAAAACCTCTGGTTTCAGGTAATCGATAAGCAGGGTAACAGTTTTCATCGAAGCTGGACGGATAAAACAGGAGACAACCTGCTTAAAGCCCGTCTGGATATTGCAGACATGCTGAAATATCCGGAGATTAAGCGCTCTATCAGTACAGGTAAATACAACCTGAGCTTTAAGGTGATGATCCCGGTTTATGAAAATCAGGAATTTATCGGTATTGTGGAAGTTATTTCCAGTTTTGACTCCATTGCTACAGAGCTGGAACGGCAGGGTGTAGAACCGGTATTTCTGATTGACAGGCATTACCGGGCACAGTTAAGCCGGGCAGACGGTAAACGTTTTATTCATGATTATTATGTGGCGAACAGCAATGCCAAACATCGGTATATTGAGCGTATTGACCAGAACGGTATAGATAAATATATTGAACTGGGTAATAAAATGCTACTGGATAAAAAAGATCAACTGCTGATCAGCGAATACTTATTGCCGGATTTACAAAAACAGCCCATGGGATATTTTATTCTCTTTAAACCTCTGGGTGACATTGATTTAAGTGATATTTACGCTCAGAGAAACCTGTATTTTTTCTATATTCTTCTGCTGACAGTTTTTGTCTATGTCCTGGTGCGTTATATAGCTAACCTGCATTTAACTCAGAAAATTTCCGAGCTGAATCAGGAGCTGGAAAACAAGGTCAGTAAAAAGAATCATGAGCTGATGCATCAGGGTCGTTTTTTGCAAAGTGTGCTGGATGGCGTGTCCGATTCCGTTATGGTGATAGATAAAAACTTTAATGTCACCATGATGAATCAGATTGCAAAACAAATTACCAATATAACAACGGATGATTATCAGAACCTGAAATGCTATAAAGTTTCACATAACCTGGATGTTCCCTGTGAACAGCAAAATGAAGTCTGTCCACATGCTGAAGTATTTGCTACAGGGCAAACGGTTAAAGTGGTACATGATCATATATCTAATGATGGTAAATCACACTTTATCGAAGTAACGGCTACACCGCTATTGGATACAGACGGAAATGTAGAGGCTATTATTGAACTTGGTCATGATGTGACCAACCATGTATTAATCCGTAAACAGCTGCAACAGCAGAAAAGTAAACTGGACAGGCAGGCACATCATGATGCTTTAACTGGTCTGCCTAACCGGATCCTGCTTATGGATCGTCTGAAGCAGGCCATTAAGCAGGCTCATAGAGAACATACTAAAGTAGCGATTCTGTTTATTGATCTTGATCGCTTTAAGGAGATTAATGACGGCCTGGGTCATAACGTCGGTGATGAAGTGCTAAAAGAAATTGCCGGACGTCTCAAAGCCGCCATTCGTAATATTGATACTGTGGCCCGCCTGGGTGGGGATGAATTTATTATTATTTTATCCAGTATCGCCCGGATGTCCGGGGTTATCGAGGTGGCACAGAAGCTGGTTGATGTGCTGGCGCAGCCAGTTAAACATCTGGATCATGAGCTGTACCTGGCAGCCAGTATCGGTATCAGCCTGTATCCTGATGATATTGAGCCGGGAGAAGATGAAACCGACACCATGATCCGCAATGCCGACTCCGCCATGTATCAGGCCAAGGGGATAGGCGGCAATAACTACCAGTTTTATACCAGTGATATGACCGAGCAGGCCTTTGAACGAATTCTGATGGAGAAGAATTTACGCCGGGCTATTGAAAATGACGAATTTACGGTCTATTACCAGCCGCAATACAATAGCCGTACCCATCAGTTTGTGGGTATGGAAGCCCTGGTGCGCTGGCAGCATCCGGAAATGGGGCTGGTATCGCCCAACAAGTTTATCCCGGTTGCAGAGGATAATGGTCTGATTGTGCAAATTGGCTGGATGGTAATTGAAAAGGTGATCCGCCAGGTGCTGATGTGGATTAAAAAAGGATTCTGCAGTGGACATTTATCCATTAACCTGTCCGTTAAACAGATCCAGGATAAAAATTTCCTGGCCAGGATAATGACGAGTCTGAAAAAATATCAGTATAATCCACAGTATATTCAGTTTGAAATTACTGAAAGCTATATTATGACCAATCCTGAGCAGGCTATTGATACTCTGCAGCAGCTCAAGGATATGGGTTTTACCATTTCAATTGATGATTTTGGTACTGGTTATTCTTCCCTGTCTTATCTGAAACGACTGCCCATTGATGAACTGAAAATCGATCAGTCTTTTGTGCGTGATATTCCCGGAGATGAAGATGATGAAGCGATTGTCCGCTCCATTATTTCGCTCTCTAAAAGCATGAACCTGGAGGTCATAGCTGAAGGTGTAGAAACCGAAGCACAGCAGGCCTTTCTGCTGGCCGAACAATGCGAAAATATTCAAGGTTACCTGATCCATAAACCCATGACAGCAGAGGCCATGACAGAGATATTACAACAACGTAAAGATGCCCGGCAACAGGTTTAAACATCTGCTAAGTGCCGAGATGAAAAAAACCTGTAATTCAGGTACAATATGTCCTCTTTTCATCCAGCCACAAAGAATAAATTATGAGTAATGCCCCAGCCCTGCGTAAAACCAAAATTGTTGCCACCATCGGTCCTGCCAGTGATTCCCCCGAAATACTGAAACAGATGATTAACGCGGGTATGAATGTCGCCCGCCTGAATATGTCCTTTGGTGTGGATGAAGTCCAGCAGAAACGGCTGGAGACTATACGTCGGGTAGCCCGGGAAATGGGTCAGCATATTGCCATTATGGCAGACACCAAGGGTATCGAAATCCGCACTGGAAAACTGGCGGGTTCCAGCGTTGAATTAACTGCCGGTGAGAATTTTATCCTGTACTCCTATGCCAGAGAGGGTAATGAACAGGGCGTATCGGTTAACTACAATAATCTGCACAATGAAGTTAAGGAAGGCACTCATATTCTGCTTAATGACGGTGCAATTGAACTGGCGGTGAGCAAAATTGAACAGACTCATGGCGGTGAAGTGCATTGCCAGGTCATTCATGGTGGTCTGCTCAGAGAAAATAAAAGCGTCAATCTGCCGGAAACCCAGCTGGAAATGAGCGCTGTCAGCCCGGAAAACCAGAAAGAAATTCTAAAAGAACTCAGTTTTGCCGCTGAAAATAATGTGGAATATATCGCCGCTTCTTTTGTCCAGACTGCCGATGATGTGATAAAAATACGCTCCATTCTGGAAGATAAAGGGGTTAGAATTCCAGTTATTGCCAAGATAGAAAACAAGGCCGGTATTGATAATCTAAGTGCTATTGTAGCGGTGGCAGACGGTACCATGGTGGCCCGTGGTGATCTGGGTGTGGAGTTACCACTGGCCGATGTACCCGGCATGCAGAAGCGTATTATTCAGTCCACAGTAACCAGTGGTAAACCGGTTATTGTGGCCACCGAAATGCTGGCATCCATGGAAAATAATCCCAGGCCCACCCGGGCGGAAGCCAGCGATGTGGCCAATGCCATTCTTGACGGCAGCTCGGCCATTATGCTTTCCGGTGAAACCGCCATGGGCCGATATCCGGTAGAAGCGGTTAAAATGATGGCTCTGCTGGCAGAGCGTGCCGAGGCATCGCTGGCGGAGTTCGGTTATTTGCAGAGTATCCGCCCCCATAGCAGTAATGTAGTTACCGAGGCCGTCAGCCAGGCGGCCATCACCATGGCCAACCACTTAAAAGCTGCGGCTATTATCAGCCTGACCGAATCAGGCTTTACTTCACGGCAGATTTCCAAATACCGTCCTGAATCCTTAATCCTGGCCGTTACCTGCACCGAAACCGTTGTCCTGCGCTCAGCCATGAACTGGGGCGTGTATTCCATTCTGTACAAGGAAGGCGGCAATAACAACGAAAAACTGGACTACGCTCTGGAAGAAGGTAAACGCTGCGGTTTTATCAAGTCCCAGGATATTATTGTTGTCACTGCCGGCCCGGGACAGGAAGCCGGCGGTACTAATATGGTACGGGTTTTAACAGTACCATAAAGAATTGTCATAAATCCCAGGAAAAAAACCGACAGTCCGGAAAGCCGCTGCAGCCGATATAATTCTGGCCAATGCGCCTGCCTTTAACTGCTTTACGGATCTCCAGTGGTCGGCCGCATTGCGGGCAGGCTGAGCCGCTCTGGTATTTTTTTGATGCAGCAGAGCTGGATAGCGCTGAGTGCCTGCCCTGTTTTAACTGGCTGAGAATACTATTAAGCAGATCAATCTGCTGCTGTAAAAAGCCTTCAATATTATCTTCCCGGTTATTGGCCAGATCCTCTAACTGCTGTTCCCACTGTGCGGTTAACAGCGGATCCTTAATGCTTTCAGGAACTGAATCAATCAGCTTAAAGCCCAGTTCCGTGGCTTTAATGAGCTTTTTATCCTTTTGAATAAACTTTCGCTGCAACAGGGTCTGAATAATATTGGCACGGGTGGCCTGGGTACCCAGGCCGGCAGTCTCACGCAGAATTTTTTTCATAACCTTGTCAGTGACCTGACTGCCAATGGTTTCCATGGCACGGATCAGGGTGCCTTCGGTATAGTGTCTGGGTGGTTTGGTCTGTTTTTCCTTCAGTTCCAGTTGACTGCATAGCAGAGATTCTCCCCTGGATACGGCGGGTAGCTGCTGCTCTTTGTCCTGATTATTATAAATATCTCTGATCACGGCTTTCCAGCCCTGAACCCGGGTTATATTACCACTGGCCTTAAACTGATCCAGGCCAATACTGACTATAATAATGCTCTGGTCGTATTCAAAATCCGAAAAAAACTGAGCCAGGTAGCGACGTCGGATTAAATCATAAATATTCTTTTCCCGCTCATTCAGGCGGCTGACAGGGGTGGCGGCCTGGGTGGGAACAATGGCATGGTGAGCGGTAATTTTTTTATCATTCCAGACCCTGGACTGCCGTTGCTGGTCGGCCTGTGCAATCAGTTCACAGGCCGAGGGATCAGCTTTGCACATGGCCTGCAGCACTGAGGACACATCTTTAAACTGGCTTAAGGGCAGGTATTCACAGTCACTTCTTGGATAGCTGGTGAGTTTATGCGTTTCATAAAGCGCCTGGGCAATATTCAATACCTCCTGGGCACCATAGCCCCAGCGGCGGGAGGCTTCCTGCTGCAGGCCGGAAAGATTATACAGCAGCGGCGGCGGCTGTTTTTTACGCTGGGTCCGGGCTTTGCTGACCTGGCCGTGCTGGTTTTCGCAACGTTGTATCAGAGCTTCAGCGACGGCTTTATCAAAACAGTGGGTTTTACCTTTGGGATCAAACAGCCACTGAGTTTTTAATACTCCGTCACCGGCCTGGAAAAAAGCCTCCACATCATAATAGGTTTGCGGTATAAACTGACTGATTTCCCGATCCCGTTTGACCACCAGCGCCAGGGTAGGCGTCTGTACCCGCCCCACAGAAAGCACCTGGCGATTACTGGCTTTAAGTGTGAATGCCCGGGTCAGGTTCATACCGATAAGCCAGTCTGCCCGGCTGCGGGCCAGGCCGGATCGATACAGGGGCAGGGTATCCTGGTTGCTTTTAAGGCTGTTAAAGGCTCTCTGTATACTGACCTTGTCCAGGGCCGACAGCCACAGGCGCTGAATAGCGCCGTTATAATGCAGATATTCCAGCACTTCCCGGGCAATGGTTTCGCCTTCCCGGTCAGCATCGGTGGCAATCACCACGGCCCGACATTGTTTTAACAGGCTTTTTAACACCGTGAGCTGTTTAGCGGTGGATTTTTTAGTTTCCAGCTTCCACTGCTGAGGGATAATGGGCAGGTCATTTAAGGCCCAGCGTTTATAGCGCTTATCATAAGCATTCGGGGGTGCCAGTTCCAGCAGGTGGCCGATACACCAGGACACCAGTATGCCCTGCCCCTGCAGGTAGCCGTTACGGCGCTGATGAGCACCCAGAAAGGCAGCAATATCCCGGCCCTGGGAGGGTTTCTCACAAAGGTACAGGGTGTTGCCCGTGGTTTCGCGTCCCGCCAAAAAAATCTCCGTCTTGCTTTTAAGTAAGCTATGTTTCAAGATAGTAATTGGTATGAAATTGTAACTTTAAACCATTAAAAAATCATAAATGATTATGTCTGATGAGCCTTTATCTCACCCGAATATTTGAACTGCTGTTTATGCCGCCGGGCCTGTTTATTACCCTGCTGCTGTTAACCATCCTGTTTATCAGGCATGTGCGCATGGTTAAGCTGCTGTTGGTGATGCAGATTATTATTATTTATGTGTTAAGTATTTCCACTACCACACACCATTTGTATGGCCTGCTGGAAACCGTGCTGCCTTTAACTCAGGCGTCCATTAAAAAGCTGGATAATGATGTCATTATTATTCTGGCGGGCGGCATACAGTCCAGGGCAAAGGAATATGATAATAAGCCGGATGTGGGCTGTTTTACCTTACTGCGTCTGCGTTATGGTGCCCGTCTGCAGAAACAGACCGGCTTACCAATAATTGTGACCGGCGGTATAGAACGTAATGATATTACTGAAGCGGAATTAATGAAGCAGGTATTACAGCAGGAGTTTGAGATCACCGCTGATATTTTTGTCGAACAGCAAAGCACCAGCACGATGGAAAATGCCCGTTTTTCCAGAGCGATAATGAGCCAGCATAATTTTACCAGGCCACTGCTGGTGACCAGTGCCTTTCATATGACCAGGGCATTACTGGCTTTCAGGACGGAAATTGACAATATTACTCCGGCACCTATGGGCTTTATGCACAGTGAAATTGATTATATTCCCGGAGATTTTATACCCAATAGTAAGTCACTCTGGCAAAACTATCTGGCTCTGCATGAGTTGATTGGTTACTGGTGGTATAAAATAAGATTATAAAGCCCCTCACCCTGACCCTCTCCCGGTGGGAGAGGGAAGAAGTGAACGGGCATTATTTGGGATAAATTTCCGGTACAAAGGTCTGATCGGTAATAGGCGGACGGATATAGCCACCAATAGGGGGGCGTTTGGGCAGCTTGATTTTTTCCGGTGTCAGATCTTCGTAGGGTATCATACTTAACAGGTGTGCAATACAGTTCAGCCGGGCGTGTTTTTTAACGTCGGAATTAACCACATACCAGGGAGCCTGTTTAATATCAGTATGGGCAATCATGGCGTCCTTGGCTTTTGAGTATTCCACCCAGCGGGTAATGGATTCCAGATCCATGGGGCTGAGTTTCCAGCGCTTCAATGGTTCGTGCATACGGCTGCGGAAACGACGTTCCTGTTCTTCGTCTGATACCGAGAACCAGTACTTAATTAAAATAATACCGGAGCGCACC
>Ga0256831_1000476_pt1 | contig 20879 bp, 17 predicted proteins | sample 132544metaG_FD_189087 | JGI IMG/M metagenome (GOLD analysis project Ga0256831, IMG submission 189087) | Hydrothermal vent microbial communities from Lau Basin, Pacific Ocean - 132-544 | ecosystem: Environmental > Aquatic > Marine > Hydrothermal vents | place: Pacific Ocean: Lau Basin | collected... | reverse complement strand
CTCTTAAAATATTGGAAAGCTGAAAACCTTCTTTTGCACGGCATATTAAATGTATATGATTTGTCATAATGCAATATCCATATAATTCCAAACCCTTATTTTGTCTGCAATAAATCAGGCTTTCAATCAAAATATCTTTTATTCTTCTTCTGGTAAACAAGTCTATCCAATACACAGTTGCAGTTGTAATAAAATAAAGGGCATTCTGATCATATATCCGATAGCTGGTTGTGCCTTTTGTTCCCATATGCCAAATATATACATATTATTGATAACCTGTGCTGATCAGAAACCGGGTAATAGTTTTTGATATAATTCTAATTCGGGTTGCAAACCCGAATTAGCGGGGGGCAATCTGAAAGAACATGATACCCGTAAAATAATCGGTTAGTAATCGGTCAAATTTTTAATCTGACCGAGCTTTGGGTTTATTGACTATAGTCTAAAACACTCACAATAATTGGAATAAAAATTAATGGAATAATTAGCAATAAGAAAATGACTAATCCATACAGATTTTTTTCTTTTTTACTTTGATTTCCCCACTTCTCTTTGTAAATATCATATTTGTTTTTAAACTTAAAATCATTTAAAAATGCAATCGCTAAAATAAATATAACGTAAAAAGGTTTAAATTTATCCATTATAATTTGTCTTTCTGACTGCCCATAGAATTCCATAAAGAAAAAACCCAGAATATCTGTTAGAATCAAAGCTTGTGACAATGAAACAAGTATTGATGCCCCATAAGAAATCTTTCCCTTTCGTTCAAACCTGAAGTACCAAGTTGCTAACCTATAATACATATAGGGATATATACTAAAACCTTTCATAACAAATTTATTTTCAATAAAGACGTATAGGATCTGTATCCCAATGTTCATCCACAAAATCGCCAACCCTATCAGTTAAAGAAGTTCCTGTCACCAATAATACTCCTATGTCAACTGCACCATATGCCCAACCAACATAAGGAATAAATGTTGCACCACTCAGTAATATTCGAGCACCATCACCAGCAGTAAGAGTTCCGTCCGAAGAAACAGAATAAATTGTAAGCCCAACTTCAACTAAACCAAATTTCTTAGTTACAGATTTGCCAAAATTAACGATATCAGCATTATTAACTGTTCCGCTTAACCGTTTAATTAATTCTGTAGTTACATGAACTGAACCACCTGTCGCAGCAAGACCAAGAGCGGTTTTTTCGGAATTACTAAAACGATCATCAAAACCCCCACCATTCTCACCCCCTTCCGCCTGTCTCATTGCCTCGGTATCATCTGTGTTATGAACCGGATTGGCAGTTCCCGAAGAACTGTTGCTGGTGTTGTAACTGAAATAATCATCGTAATAGCTTGGGTTGGAAACATAATTATCGGGAGCGGAATAGCTACTTATTCTATTAAAAAAGCCGGAGTAATCTACTTCTGTGCTGCCGGATGACCCTGAACTTTTCATATTGTTAAAAACGGTGCTGTTCATTTTGTAAATGGCAAATAATCCGTTACCGGCGCTAAGGTAGTGAAATTGTTATAATGTCAGCCTAATTGGAGAGTAATTGGAGGTTGCTCCCACGCGAAGGGATTCGCGCGGGAACAGTGGGTTGCAAACTCAAATTAGCGGAGTGTGGTTTTTTTAGCATCTTCAGGCAAATAAAAAGCCCTTTCCAACAAATATTGAAAAGGGCTTTTTAATGTATTGCGAAAAAAACAATTATTCAATCACTACATCATCAACTTGAATGCTGGTTGATTCGGTGTTGCTGCCTTTGTATTTAAAAGCAACGGCCACATTGCCAATGTATGATGACAGGTCAATGCTGCCCGACTCAACCCACTCGTAATTTGAGTTTGAGGAGGTGGGCAGGGTAGGTGACAGTTGTGTCCATGTTGCCGACCCGAAATTGGTTCCGTCAAAATCGGTGGAAACATATACTTCCAACGGATCGTTTGAAGTATGTGCCCAGTGAGCCATGTTTGTTCTGAACGATAGGGTTTTATCGCCGGCTGAGTTATCAACCAACGGGGTAATCATCCATGTTTCCATGTCGTCCAATTCTGAATGATAACCCGTTGCTTGGGCATATTTATTATCATTGTATGATTTTCCAATCCAGGCTCTGTTGCCGTCAACCATAACATCACTCCAGCCTCCTTTGTTAATAGAATCGTAGTCGGCATACTCATCAAATGTTTCGTTCAGGCTTGGCAGTACATCTCCGCCACCACCGCCGCCGCCGCCATTGGCGGAGATAAGAACATCGTCCAAAGTAAATGAAGTTGATTCGGTATCGCTACCTTTATATTTAAAAGCAATGGCTACATTTCCTGTAAAATCAGCCAATGAAATCTCACCCGATTCAACCCATGAATAATTGCTGCTACCTGCATCAGGCAATGTTGCCATGGATGTAATATCGGTCCAGTTGGCTGTTTCAAAGTTGCTTCCATCGTAATCGGTGGAGGCTAAAATGGTATAGGGCACATGTGAACCTGTATGCGTCCAATAGGCTATGGCGCTTTTAAAAGATAATTTTTTATCGCCGGACGTATTTACAACCGGAGGAGTAATTAACCAGGTTTCCATATCGTCTAACCCTGAACCATAACCTGTACCCTGTGCATATTTATTATCGTTAAACGTTTTTCCTGTCCACGACCTGTTGCCGGCAACAACAATATTAGCCCAACCATCAATGGCGATATTTTCTTTGTCAACCGCACCATCAAAATGCTCATCTACTTCATCAACAGGAGTGATGGTGCCACCACCACCGCCACCACCGCCACCGGTGCAACGTTCGCCCGTAAGGTTTACTTCTGAAAGTGAGCGGATGTATAATTGTTTGGTTTCGTTATATTGGCCAACAATAGCAGTAATATTTCCCCTGCCCTCAGGAAGAACTGTTTCGGCAAAAGAGGCATAATTGCTTGTACGTACTACAATGGTTTTTCCGTTACAGTCTTCCAGAGTACGGTTTGCCGGCAAATCGGCATCGGCATAAGATTTGCCTAAATCAGCATTGTTAAACTGCACACTGTCGAGTTTAATCAATTTTCCCTGATAATTTTGGGTAAGCAAATCAGGGATGGTAACCAGTTCAGGCTCACGGTATTTTTGAGTGGCCAAGATTATAAGGTTTGAGTCAGGGTTCACATTATCAAGTTGGAACATTCCCTTATACTCCGACAACACAACATTTTTCAAATAAACTCTTATCGAATCGCCAACGCGCAGGCCACCTGCACCGGTTTTATGAAGGTTTACCGCATCCGTAGCGTCCTGAATATAGGCGCTTTTGTAAATATTGCCGGAACTTTCGTCCATGGTAACCACGGCATAAACCGAAGCGTCAAAATTAAACATGTATGCACCCGAATCGGCATACATTTGCCGCAGTTGGCTTATGGTATAAACTTCTCCAACGGGAAGGGTTCCCACAGGCGGTTTGTCAAATTCTTGTTTTACACACCCCGAAAAGAAGAGGGTGAGTGTAAATAAAAACAGCATTGCTGTTAGTTTGTTATTCTTTATCATCGTTTTAAAATTTATTGTTATCAAATTAAATTACATATAAAAGGTGAGGTTAAAGTAATAGGTTCGTCCGTACATATAATAATACTTGGGAGGAAACTTATTGATGTTGGCGTTGTCGTAACGCAACTGTTCAAAACCCGACATGCGGTAATCGGTTTTGCCGAGCAGGTTGTTAATGCTGAGCGAAAATCTTACGGTATAATCATGGTTAATTCTCCACGATTTGCCACCATATAAGTCAATGGTATAGCCGTTGGAAAGCTTTTCCTGGTCAAGGATACCGCTAACTCTGTAGTCATCAGAGTAGAGGCCGTTCAAGGCTTCTGCTGTCCTACGGTCGGGGTTGATTGAAATATAAGTGTCGCCAAAATAGTTCGCCTTTACCTGTGCAAACCAATATTTTGGAGAGCTGTATTTAAGGCCCAACGAGGCAACTGTTTGCGGTGAGCCACCTATATAGTAATTTTTTAAATATATTGTGCGGCCGGCAACAAGGTCGATGGCATCGTTATCACGGGTGATGGTTGCCGTTGGGCGCGAAGTGTAAATGTTTTGTCCTTTGGCAGCCACAGCCATTATTGTCCATGTGGGCGTAACGTTGGCTTCTATACCCAATTCAACACCGGTATGGAGTTCATCAAGGCCGGTCAAGCTGTAGTTGACAAAAGTATGCAGCGCATCGTGGTAAAAACTACGTGTCCATGTCTGGTCTTTAAACTGCGTATAATAGACAGTAGCCCTGAGCTTAATGATTGGGGTTCTTATAATGTAATTCAAGTCGCCTGAGTAAATGGTTTCGCTTTTCAGGTTGGGAACGGTAAAATCGCGGGTTCTTGCCGATACATAAGAGTTCCAAAACAATGGTGCCCTGGTTTTGTACATGGCATTTACAGTAATGTAATGTTTGCCACTGATTTTATAGGTAACCCCGCCTTTTACACCATAGTTAAAAAAGTTGTTTTTCTTACTGTCGCCATACGAATTATCAGGGAAACGGCCATTTTTCATGTTACCGGTTCTCCAAAAAGAGGTGTTACTCAACGACAACCCCACATAGAAATCGACTTTTGAATAGGTGAAATCAGCTTCGGCAAAGCCATTTTGGGTATTAATGTTGGCCAAATAGTCGTAACCGAAAATGTCACCATCCTTTACCAACCTATTGGGATGGTTCAGGTCGTTTTGTGAAACATCGGTAATAACAAACGGGTCCTGATCGGCATAACGGTCGATATCGAGCCAAAATTCGCCACCGAGTAAATCGTCGATGGTTTTATACCGGTGGCCTTTGTAAATGTTCAGATTAATACCTCCTGAAAGGTTAATATGCTCGTTTAAAGCGGAAAATAGCCTCCAGTCGAACTGTCCCTCTTTTTTATCGTTGCGACGATCTTCAAGAATAATTTTAGACCTCAATCCGGTAATGCTGTTTCCTTCTATACCGTTAGCATCGTCAACGGTAAAAAGAAATTTACTGTTGGCAAAATACATGTAATCGAAATCCAGCTGACGGAATTTCTCATCGGTTTGCCATTTTTTGGTTAACTCGTCAGCAACATCCGGTTTGTCAATTAAGTTCCAGTAGCTTGGCAGGTAACGATAATAATCGGGACGCGGGTCATCGGTCTCAGTCCAGTTAAGGGCTGTTGAACCTCCCCTGCCAAACCAATAGGACAAAGTAGCCTGCGATTTGGTGTTTTCCGATATTTTCCAATAATGGGTCAGCATGGTCATGGGCTGATGATAGTTACCTACGCGTGCGTTTCGTTTTTCACCATTCTGGTATCCCCAGTAAGGGTTGTAGAAGTTGTTTCCCGAAAGGTCGTAAGCTTCTTGTACCGATACGCCTGTTTTACCTCTTCGGTTGGGAGAACCGAATACCACAAGTGATAAACTATGGCGGTCGTTAATCTTTTTTTCTACTCCGAGAAAATATGCCCAGGCATCATAAAAAGAGCCTTCAACATAACCTTCCTGTGCCCATCGGCGCGAGCCTGAAACAACAAACGACCACCCGTTGGCCATTTGGCCTGTTGAATAGGTAGCCATAATGCGATTGCGATAGCTGCGGTTGGCACTGGAATAGGATACCCTGAATTGTTTGCGGAACAACGATGGGCGCGTGGTAATTTCGGTAACACCTGCAACGCCACCAAACGAAAGCTCCGATGAAACAATACCCGTACGGATATCTTTGTTCCAGGTGGCATCGTTTAAACCGCCCCAACTTGACCAGTAAGCACGTCCGCTTTCCATGTCGTTCATCTTAACCCCGTTAATTAAAACCGTAAGGTTGTTGTTGTCGTACCCACGGATGCGGTAACGGGCTGCGCCAAAAGTATAGCCTGCCGTAGAGACAAAAATGTCTCTCGACGACTGAAGAAGCCCCGAAACATCCTGCGACATTTCATCTGATTCCGACTCAATCACATCCAGTGTATAAGTCGGTAATGTGCCTGCATTGTCAGCACTTGTGGTGTCAGGCTCAGTTTGAGCCACCACCGAAAAAGTGATGAGCAATAGAGACCAAATTAATAAAACTCTATGCATTGATAAATATTTAGATTTGTTAAGCATTTTTTTTGTCAGACAAAAAAAGCCCTGATTAAAACAGAGCATGAAAAGGCAAAAGTAATATTTTATTGTTGGATTTCAACTACCCGTCCTTTTTTTAACAGATTCTTAATTAGCAGCTGATGGCTATTTTGAATTGAAATGCCAATATTCAAGGAAAAGAGAGTGACATCGCGAGCACCTGTCAGGAAGTCGAAGGGTCCCAGGAAACCGGCCTGCCCTATTTGCAAAACATCCCCGCTCACCCGGATTTACCTGTTATGCTCACCGGGCTATGTAATCAAAACCTGCTCAATTAAGTCATCCTAATTGCAAATCCGAATGAGCTTTGGGGGAGATCACAGGTATCATCCTACCCTTTCCCCACCATAACAACAACCTCCAACCGTCACACTTCAACTCCCTGCCAGTCTGGTCAGGCGGGCGCTCAGTATGACGGTTAGTGTATTTGTGTAAGGCAATAAATAATTTACTATTCTTGCCGAATGAAAACAGTGGGTCAACGTTTAATGGAATGGTTTAAGCAAAACAAACGGGAATTGCCCTGGCGCAACTCCACCGACCCCTATTTTATCTGGCTTTCCGAAATAATTTTGCAGCAAACCCGTGTCCAACAAGGACTGCCCTACTTTCGCCGGTTTATTGACGAGTATCCTACGGTTAAACAGCTTGCCAATGCTTCGCAAGACAAAGTTTTTAAGCTTTGGCAGGGACTTGGCTACTACCGCAGGGCTGAAAATATGATTAAAACCGCACGTATTGTGGCAACCGAATTTAATGGTGTGTTTCCAAAAACATCCGGCGAACTAAAGCGGCTTCCGGGGATAGGTGATTACACCGCTGCCGCCATAGCCTCCATTGCTTACGGCGAAAAGGTTGCCGTGGTTGACGGCAATGTTTACCGCGTGCTGGCCAGGCTGTTTGGCATAAAATCGGTTATTCAGACAACGCAGTCGAAAAAAGAGTTTTCTTCCGTAATGCTGTCGCTGATGGAGGATTTTTACCCGGGAACCTTTAATGAGGCGGTAATGGAGTTTGGTGCATTGCATTGCGTGCCACAGAATCCCAATTGTAATGGCTGCATCCTTAACGACAGGTGCTTTGCATACATGCATAAACAGGTGCAGGAACTTCCGGTGGTCAAAACAAAAAAGAAGAAAAAAAAGTTATTTATCTACTATTTTGTTGTGGAGTGGAATAATCATCTTATGCTGAACCATCGTAAAAAAAATGAAATCTGGAAGGAGCTGTACGATTTTCCATCGGCGGAATACGATTCGGAACAAACCGATGAAGTTATTCTTAAAACCATCAAAGAATTAAATTTCATCACACCTCAAACAGTCACAATTACCACTCCCTTTTCAAGGGTTTACAAACATCAGCTTACTCATATTGATGTGTTTGCACAGTTTATACGTATTTCGTCCAATAAAAAACCTATACTAAAGCGGCATCAAAATTTGTATTTAGTCCCTCGCAACAAGGTAACGGAATACGCCGTATCAAGGCTTGTGGACAGGTATTTAGATGATGTAGAATAGGTGAAATAGCAATTCGGTTTATTATCGTACAAATACTTTTTTTACAAACCGTCTCCCCTCATAATCAATTCGAACAAAATAGATACCCGTAACAGTCATTTCCATTGTATTTTCCAGCCTGAGTTGTTGCTTTTGAATAGTACGTCCGTAAGTATCATAAATTATTATCAGCCCTTTTTGATTACCGGAGTTAAGTACCTGTATCGAATGTCCTGATGTATAAATTTTAAAATAATTTTCCGGTTGATATTCTTTTACAGCAATAGGGCTGTATTCAACGGTAAATTCTTCGATTAACGCTCCGTCTTTTTCTCTGGCGGCAAAATACAACGTGTCATCCGAAATCGTTAGCTTACAATAATGATATGATTTACTTACTTTTACAATATTGGGGTAACCGGCATTGGGTGTATAAAGCGGTGCACCTCCTCCTCCTGTGGTAATGTGATTCACCCCATTAACCAACGCCCTGGCATAATAATGGTTGTGGCCTGCCAGCACAAACTGCACTCCATAAGTGAGGCAAAGCGGCTGAATCAAAGTCTGAACCTTTGAATTATTCGAATGCCCTCCACCCGCTGACCATCCCGGCTTATGCAAAAGAATAAACTTCCATTTTTTATCAGAAGTCGCAAGGTCGTTTACCAGCCAGTCGTACTGAGTACTTCCTTCGCTATAACTTGTAAACTGATCAACAATGGTAAAATGTGCCGGGCCGTAATCGAATGAATAGTAATACCTGTCGGAAACAAATTCCGGATAAGGAAAATATTTCCCAAAAAGCACTCCCTGACCTTCATGATTTCCCATCGATACCACATAAGGGAGGGTGGCAAGCATCTTCTGTAGATGTTCATAATCAGGAGAGAAGAACTGATTCTGCCAGTTATCCTCTTTATTTCCATTCTCAACGAGATCACCTGTAGAAACAATAAACGTCTGCATTTCGGGATGCAATGAAACATCTTTGAGTATTTTTTCGGCAACCTGGTCGTGCGTTCCGGGGTAGGTTCTTGTATCGCCGTAAGCATAAAAACCAATCGCACTGTCATTTTCACCGGCACCTGTAATGAAACTTCCTTCTTTAAAGCTTGTATCATTATATTTCACTTTGTAAAAATATTTTGTATCCGGTGTCAGTCCCATCAGAATCACTTTGTGCTGATGGTCGTTTCCGTATTCTTCAGTCGTCAGGGAATCAGTTAAATCGGTGGTGTCCAAACCATATTCAAACAAACACGTGCGTGTGCTGTCCATCTGCCAGTTGATCATCATTTCCTCATTGCTACCCGTGTAAAGCAGATAGGGTGCTTTACGGAAGTAGTTGGTATCCGAAAATTTTTTTCTAAAATAATACGTGATATACCTGTCTAATGAATTTCCACCATAACTCAAAACGGCAGTTTCATCTCCTTCACTATAACCCGGCTGTGCAAAGCACTCTACCCAACTATTGTCGTCAAATCCGGGTTGTCGCCAGGCTGTTCCCTGATCGGAACCATCATCAAGATATTTCCATGTTGCTCCTTGCGGAATGATATGGGAAAATGAAAGATTAACAATAAATAATAATGGCAGAGTAAATAAAAACTTTTTCATATTAGTATTCTTAAAAGTTTTGGATCCAAAAACATATTTTCAATCCAAAAGCTTGCTTTCTATTTGGACCCCATTCTTCGAAAAACATTGAACAGTAAAGCTAATAAAAAAACGCGAAGAACTATACACAATTATGCAATCAGAACCTCTTTAAACACGTCCGTTTTACTAACACTAAAAATGCAGATTTTTTCGCTCAAACAGCAATAGCCAGCCTACACCGATGGTAATGGAGGCGTCGGCGATGTTAAAAATGGGGCGAAAAAAGATAAAATGATTGTCGGGGCCAAATAAAAAGCCGGGCATCCAGGAGGGTGCCTGCGAACGGGCAATGTCAATAAGCGGGAAATAGAGCATGTCCACCACCTTTCCATGTAAAAAAGAGGCATACCCATGCAGGTCGCCCGATGCCACCACCGCCACGGTATGATAGGTGCTTTGGGTAAAAATCATACCGTAAAAGGCGCTGTCGAGAATGTTTCCGAGTGCACCGGCCAAAATAAGCGAGGCGCTGAACTCAAGGCCTTTGTGATTTCCTTTTCGGGTAAGAAAAAAGAGGTAAACAACAATACCAAGTACAGCCACAATACGAAATACGCTCAGGAACAATTTACCCCATTGGCCGGCAAACTCAAGCCCAAAAGCCATACCGTTGTTTTCGGTAAAATAGAGTTTAAACCAGTTGCCAATTACCGGTAGTTCTTCGCCAAGGGTAAAATGCAATTTAATCCAAACCTTTAGCCATTGGTCTAAAATTAAAACAGCCAAAGTGATAAGAAAGGTTTTCTTCAAAGGTTTATGATTCTAAAATTTGGAATAGTATTATTTACGAACGTTTCCACGGTTAAGTTTGGCATCGATACTAAGGGTGGCATGTGGCACAGCCCTCAGTCGCTCCTTACTAATAAGCCTTCCGGTTTCGCGGCAAATACCATAGGTTTTGTTTTCGATACGTACCAGTGCTGCTTCCAGATTTTTGATAAAGCGCTCCTGGCGGGCTGCCAACTGACGGTTTTCCTCTTTGGATAAAACCTGCTGCCCCTCTTCCAAAACTTTAAAAGTAGGCGATGTGTCATTAGTTGAGTTATCACCTGAATTTGTATAAGCTTCTGTTAATAATTTTAAGTCGTTTTTTGCTTTTTTCAATTTCTCAAGAATGATGACTTTGAATTCTTCCAACTCCTCATCCGAGTAACGTGCCTTTTTTGTTTCCGTCGTGCTCATATCCTGTCATTTTTATGGTTAAAAAAAGAATTTATAAAAGTAATAAAAATTTCTTTTGAAAACATTTACAGTCTTATATTTTAAATCAGGTTAAGTTCTATCCCTTTTTATGGATGCTAAACTTAGCAGTAATCCCGTCAATTAATTCGGGTTCAAATACATCATTATCTTCAAGTTTTTCAACAATTTCAAGTGTTGCCAAAGTTTCGGAACAGATGTGATTTTTAAAAGCAGTAAACGCCTCATCGGTCTCTTCATTTTTTTGAATGGTTAGCACAATGTGGTCGGTTACCTCAAGGCCCATCTCTTTTCTGATATTTTGAACCCTGTTAATCAGCTCGCGTGCCAGCCCTTCCTGTTTAAGCTCGGGCGTTATGGAAATATCGAGTGCTACTGTCAGGTTTCCCTGATTGGCCACAATCCAACCCGGAATATCTTCGGTGGAAATTACAACATCTTCGGGTGTTATTACCACTTCCTGTCCGTCAATGGTTAAATGAAAGGCCTTTTCTTTTTCCAGTTTCTTTATGTCATCCTGGCTAAAGCCGTTTACCGCTGCGGCAATTTGTTTCATCAGCTTACCATAGCGGGGACCCAAAGCTTTAAAATCGGGTTTGATTTTTTTAACCAGAACTCCCGAATCTTCCGAAATATATTCGATGGTTTTTACATTTACCTCCGATAAAATCAGTTTTTCAACAGCCTGAATTTGTGTTTTAAATTTATCGTTTAAAACGGGAATCATAATTTTATTCAGCGGCTGGCGTACCCTGTAGTTGCTTTTTTTGCGTAAGGATAACACCATTGAAGAAATCTGCTGTGCCAACTCCATCCGCTCTTCAAGATCTTTATCAATCATATCCCGATTAACAGCCGGGAAATCGGTCAGGTGAACCGAAATATCAGTAAACCTGCCCGAAACGCTATTTAAATCGATAAACAAACGGTCGGCAAAAAACGGAGCTATGGGCGCCATCAGTTGAGCAACCACTTCCATACAACGGTATATGGTTTGATAAGCAGCAATTTTTTCGGTACTGTACTCTCCTTTCCAAAAAACCCTGCGAGAAAGCCTTACGTACCAGTTGCTTAAATGCTCATTTACAAAATATTGAATGGCACGTCCGGCTTTTGTAGGTTCGTAATTGGCATAGGCTTCATCCACATTTTTTACAAGTGAGTTCAGCTCCGACAATATCCAGCGATCCAATTCGCTGCGCTTTTCAAAAGGTACCTCCTCCTCGCTGTAAGTAAAGCCATCGATGTTGGCATACAGTGCAAAAAAAGCATAGGTATTATGCAGTGTTCCAAAGAATTTTCTTCTTACTTCGTCAATACCCTTAAGGTCGAATTTAAGGTTGTCCCAGGGTTGCGAGTTGGTAATCATATACCAGCGGGTGGCATCGGCGCCGTATTTATCGATGGTTGAAAACGGATCAACGGCGTTGCCGAGGCGTTTCGACATTTTATTGCCGTTTTTATCGAGCACCAGCCCGTTGGAGACCACCGTTTTATAGGCCACCGAATCAAATATCATGGTTCCAATAGCATGAAGGGTAAAAAACCATCCGCGTGTTTGGTCAACGCCTTCGGCAATAAAGTCAGCCGGAAAAGAGGTTTTTAACTTTTCTTTGTTTTCGAAGGGGTAGTGAAGCTGAGCATAGGGCATAGAGCCGGAATCGAACCACACATCTATTAACGATGGCTCGCGGTACATTTTTTGGCCATTATCTGAAACCAGCACAATCTTATCGACGTAGGGACGGTGAAAATCAAATGTTTTGTAGTTTTCATCGCTCATGTCATCCGGATTAAAATCTTTCAACGGATTTTCCTTCATTATTCCGGCTGCCATGGCCTTTTCTATTTCGGCTTTTAACTCTTTGGCCGAGCCTATTGCCTTTTGTTCGGTGCGGTCTTCGGTAACCCAGATGGGTAACGGAATACCCCAAAAGCGCGAACGCGACAGATTCCAGTCAACCAAATTTTCCAGCCAGTTTCCAAACCGGCCTTCGCCTGTGGCACGCGGTTTCCAGTTGATGGTTTTATTCAACTCAATCATCCGTTCTTTTAAAGCGGTGGTTTTTACAAACCAGCTGTCGAGCGGATAGTAAAGTACCGGTTTATCGGTTCGCCAGCAGTGCGGATAGCTGTGAACATGCTTTTCAATTTTAAAAGCCCTGTTGGTGGTTTTTAACTCCACAGCCAAATCAACATCCAACGACGGGTCCTTGTCGGTAAGTCCGATGTAGGCGTTTTTAACATACCTGCCGGCATATACCGAATATAAATCGGTGTTTACAAATTCTTTTACAAAGTCAGCATCCAGCTCTTCCAACAGATAGAAACGGCCTTTTAAGTCAACCATAGGACGAATATCGCCGTTTTTGTCGATAAGTGTAAGCGGTGCAATTCCGTTGGCTTTGGCAACGCGGTCGTCATCGGCACCAAAAGTGGGTGCTATATGAACAATGCCTGTACCATCTTCGGTGGTAACAAAATCGCCGGGAATCACCTCAAAAGCCTTTCCGTTTGGTTTTATCCACGGAAACAGTTGTTCGTATTTGATGCCGGTTAGTTCAGCTCCCGAAAACTCAGCCACCACCTTAAAGGGAATATTTTTATCGCCTTTTTGGTACTCATCAAAGTTCAGGTTACTGTTTTTTTCGTTAAAGTAAGCCGGCAACCTGTCTTTGGCAAGCACCACCCGTTCGGCAGTTCCGGTATAGGGGTTGAAGGTTTCAACCTCAACGTACTTAATTTTTTCGCCAACAGCGAGGGCGGTATTGGAAGGCAATGTCCAGGGAGTGGTTGTCCAGGCAAGAATGTAAACATCGTTGTTGTATCCGGTAAAAAGTTTTTCCGATTGATTGTTTTTAACCACCTTAAATTGTGCCACCACCGTATTGTCTTTAACATCGCGATAGCAACCCGGCTGATTCAGTTCGTGGGTACTAAGACCGGTACCGGCAGCAGGTGAATAGGGCTGAATGGTGTACCCTTTATAAAGCAGATTTTTATCGAATAGCTGTTTTAGCAAATACCAAACCGTTTCGATATATTTATTATCAAAGGTAATGTAAGGATGTTCTAAATCAACCCAGTACCCGATACGGCGGGTAAGGTCATCCCACATATCTTTAAATTTCAGTACCTCCTTACGGCAGGCTTTGTTGTACTCCTCAACCGTAATTTTTTTACCGATATCGTCTTTGGTAATACCGAGGGTTTTTTCCACACTTATTTCAACCGGAAGGCCGTGGGTATCCCAACCGGCCTTGCGCTCAACAAACTTTCCTTTTTGTGTTTGATAGCGACAAAAGAGGTCTTTTATGGCACGCGCCATCACATGATGGATTCCGGGTGTTCCGTTTGCTGACGGCGGCCCTTCGTAAAAAACAAAGTGCTCGTTACCCTTGCGTTTATCAAGACTTTTATGAAATACATCATTCTCATCCCAAAATGCTCTTACCTCTTCGGCCAGCGCCGGAAGGTTAAGCGTTTTATATTCATTATATTTTTTACCCATTGGGAAACAGTTTTATATCGTTAAAATTGGAGGGGCAAAATTATAAAAAAAGCCTTGAGTATGCTCTAAAAAGGTTTTTTGTTGCCAAATCAGGTATTTTTTAAAAATTTTTACCCTTCATTAACAATTAGTTAGCCCTTGGACAAATTGGTTATCCACCTTCTATTTTAATAATAACCTACCTTTATTAACTACCAATCCGATAGGCTGGTGCTCAGGCTTATATAGGAAACCTTTTAATACCGATCCTGTTTAATGGAGACACGCTCTTTGTCTTTGTATCCATCAATGTAATGGATGATGGTAAGTACGGGATAGTGAAGCATCATTCGTGGCCCCGCATAGCGCATAACTTTTTTAATTTGCGCTTTGTTGCTTTTGTTATAACAGTGAACCGGACAATTTCGGCAAGTGGGTTTGTCAGGTAAAAACTTACATTTGTCAATGCGGTTGTTTGCGTATTGCAATAAGTTGCTACATGTTTCGCAAAGCTCGCCTTTTTTGGTATTGTGATGATGCCGGCAATAGATGCCCACCATAATGCCAATGGTTTTTTTTTCTCTAGTAACCCTGTACGACTCTTTCACAAAAACTGATTTTAATTTACCTGTTTTACCAAAATTATAAATACCGGAAGATGATCGCTGTAACCTCCCTGGAAGGTATTACCAACAAATGTTCTATAAGGATAACCTTTGTAGCGGCCCTCTTTGTTAATTAAAAACGGTTTTTTATAAATAACGGCCTTCAGGTATTTAAGGTGAGTGTAGTCTTTTCCCAACAACGATTGTGAAATCATAATCTGGTCGAAAAGGCTCCAGGTATCGTGCCAGGCCAGTGTTCCGTTACCATTTTTATACATCTGCCACATGGGGTTAAAAAAGTCATCGTCCTTTAATTTATCTTGTTTTCCTTTGGCATACATATATTTTAACACACTTTCGTTGGTAGGGTTGTCGTTCAGGTCGCCCATTACAATAATGCGCGCATTGGGGTTGATGTGTAAAATGGAATCGGCAATTTTACGGCTCAATTTTGCAGCGGCATCTCGAAGCCAACGCGAGCGTTTTTCACCACCGTAACGCGAAGGCCAGTGGTTTACAATAATATGAACAGTATCACCGCTCAATATTCCATCCACCAACAGCTGATCGCGGGTTCTAAAATCTTTTAGTTTTTCGATGTGAAGCCGGTGCGAAGAGGTTTTATATGGTTTAAAATATTTGGGATTGTACAGCATGGCTACGTCAATGCCTCTTCTGTCGGGCGAGTCGTAATGAATGATTTTGAAATTATTACTTTTTAACGACGGTTGCGAAACAAGGTCTTTTATAACCCCAAGGTTTTCCACTTCCGAAATTCCCAAGACCGCCAGCCCGTCGGGGTTTATTTCTGTTCCTATTTGCGAAATTACCCTGGCCATATTGAACAGCTTATGGTGGTATCGATCACTGTTCCATAGTTTGGGGCCGTCGGGGGTAAACTCAACATCTTTAACTTCCGGCGTGTCGATGGTGTCGAAAAGATTTTCAAGGTTATAAAATCCTACCAAAGTGGCAACGTATTCTTTTTTGCTTTTCTGGGCATTTGCCGAAAAGTTGATGACTACCGTTAACAGCACGAAAGCAACTGCTGATTTTATGAAAATTTTCATTTGTTTAAGATTATGTATCTATTTGAAATCCTCTGTTTTTATTTGAGGGCACAAATATAGTAATATGATATGAAATACCGGGGCTTAAACGGGAACAATGTTGTTAAGCAGCTAATCAGGCTAAACAGACTGCACACCCGGGTAGTGTCAAATCAATCTCAAAGTATCATATTAAATGGGTGCCACAAGCCCCACAAACAATCCGGTATTTTTTTGTTTGTTAACGGAGTATTCGAGGCGAATTACAATGTCGTAAAAGGTAACAAAGTCAACACCGAGGCCGGTACTCCACAGCAATTGGTTTGCCAACGGGTTAATTTGCTCGTTTTGTTTATCGTAGGCATATCCGGCATCGAAAAACAGGTTGGCATACAAGGCATAAAAAAGTTTCCCGAATTTTTCGCTTTTAATCCATTTTATCCTGTGCGTTTTCCTGGGAATAAGTTCGAATTTAAAATTTGATTTTATCATCCCCAGCTCCTGGCCGTTAATTACATACAATTCGTAACCTCTCATATCAAAATCACCCAGCTCAATGCCGGGGCTTACCATATAGGGTTGAAATTTATTTTTATTGGTAAACAGCGCTGACAACCGATAGGCAAAATAAAACCTGTTATAAACCGGAAAATAATGATCGAAATTAAACTCCACGGAAGTAAAGTTCACATCGCTTAAAAGGCCAAATCCCGTTTGGGTAAACTGAGCATCGAAATAGTAGCCGTTTAAAGGATAGGGAGCATAATCGCGAAAATCGAGCTTATATTTATAAAAAAGCTCCAAATAATTGTACTGTCCGGCACCATAGGTTAAATCGGGGTTTAAAATAAGCAGCGAGTCGTTATACCACAAATGGTTGTACGTAAAAAGCAAATGATGAAACGAATTGTAGCTGGCGCGATACGAAAGTCCCAACTCGGAAAAATAATTTTTTTTAGCATATTGATTTTCAAAACCACGGTAATCAGGTTTGTTGTCGATGTTGATATAGTTGGTTTGCCGGTTGTAGATTACCCCTGCGGCAACCGAAATTCCGAATTTTTGTTTTTTGTTGATATAGGGAATCTCCCATCGGGCAATGGCTGCCTTATCGTAACCGGCTTGTAAAATAATATGTAAAACCTCCATTCGTCCTCTGAAATTATCAACGCGTAAGTCGATTCCGTAATTTAAGCGGCTGAAATCTTTTGTTTCCCACCATACGTTGATGTTACGGTTGGCAAAATCGAACACCGGAATGGGCCAGATGTACCATCTTTCAATAAAATTTATCTGAACATTGGTACGGCCTGCCGAATCGTTTTCCGAAAAAGTAACAAAATTAAAAAGGGAACGATTCATTAAATTGTCATGGCTGTTTTTCAGCTTGCGCCGGAACTCACTTTTTGTAAGGGTATCGCCCTGTGCAAATTCCAGCTCGCGGGTAATAATGTTATTGCGGGTAATTTTGTTTCCCGAGTAGGTAACTTTTCCCACAATCAGTAACGAATCGGATTGTTGTTGGGTTTGGCACAAAGCTGCTGAAGACACAGCCAGCAGTAAAAAAACAACCATCCACTTAAGGCTCATATATTGAGGTATTTCATCAGTGAATCGTAGTTCTCGCGGAGGCTGTTTTCATCGTAACTATCGTCAATAACCGCTTTAACGAGATAATCGTACCGCTCAAAAGTTTGAATAACCCGTTGCAGTTCAGGTGTATTGAGTTTTAATATCACCTCTACCCGGGTTGACTCAGGTTGATTAACCACCACACTATTTAGAATTTTCACATCGTTCGACTCAACAATGTTGGCAATTTCGGTAAGGCTGTAATCGTTGATGCTCATCTCCAAAAATACTAATCCACCCGGATTATCGAGCGAAAGCATCTCAGCGGTTTTTGACAACAGTTTTTTCAGTGTGATGGCGCCTGTGTATCGTTGTTTTTCGTCTAGCACCGGAATCAGTGTTAAATCAAGCGCATTTACCACTTTTAACACATCGTAAACAGACTGATAGGTATAAACCCATGGATTTTTAAGCGACAAGGTGTGGTTTCCCAAAGGTGCATCAAAATCGTTCAGGGTATAAATATCCATTTCCGAAATCAGTCCTAAAAACTCTTCGTTGTTAACAATGGGCAGATGCGACAGTTTGTAATCCTCCATCCAGCTCAATGCTGTTTTTCCGGTGTCGGAAGTTTTAAGGGGCAAAATGCCGTCGGTTATTAAATCTTGTGCTGTCAAAATGATTATATTTTTAACAAAAGTAACAATTAAAAAGCAATCGACAGTACCGGATGATTATTTGGGTAACTCAGCGGTTTGGATGTCGGCCAGCATATTGAGGTAGTTAACATACCTGAAACGGGCAATTTCATTATGCTCCACCGCTTCAATAACGGCACAGCCCGGCTCTTTAACATGGATGCAGTTGTTAAACCTGCACTGCGACATACGTTTACGAATTTCGGGAAACCGTTGCCCCAGCTCATAAACATCAAACCCCACAAGGCCAAACTCTTTGATGCCGGGCGTGTCGATTATAAATCCGTTAAACGACAGGGGAAACATTTCGGCAAAAGTGGTGGTGTGTTTTCCTTTTTCGTGCATTACTGACAAGGTGCCCTCTTTCAGATTTAAATCAGGGTCTGTTTTATTAATCAATGCCGATTTTCCAACCCCCGAATGCCCCGAAAGCAGGCTGACTTTACCATGGAGCAACGCTTTAAACTTATCCAAACCGTAGTTTTCTTTGGCCGAAGTTATCAAACAGGTATATCCGGCATCGGTATAAACTTTTATGTAGGTATCGAGCTGTTGCTTTAAGGCATCATCATATAAATCGTATTTATTAAAAACAATGATGGCGGGAATGTGATACGCTTCGGTGGTAACCAGCAACCGGTCGATAAAACCCGTTGAGGTACGAGGCTTAATTAACGAAGTGATGATGATAGCCTGATCGAGATTTGATGCGATAATATGAGCTGCTTTTGATAGTTTTGTGGCTTTACGGATAACATAATTATTGCGGTCAAAAATTTTTTTTATTACACCGGTTTCATCTTTTTCATCAATATTAAATTCAACTTTGTCGCCCACGGCAATGGGATTTGTGGTACGGATTCCGGCTATGCGAAATCGCCCCTTTAATTTACATTGATACTTTTTACCGTTTTCGGCCAATACCGTGTACCAGCTTCCGGTTGAACGCATCACCCGCCCTGTCGCCACCACTCCTTCCTCGCGCTTACCCATGGTTTTAGTAAAAGTTATAATGTTTTTTTACCGGCTTTTTGATATCCCAAACGCAGGACAAACCATCTTTAAAGATAACATAATCGCCGGGTTTGGCATGAAAAACACCTTCATCGGTTTCAATATCAAACTCACCCTCAATAATGTAACAGTGTTCTTCACCCGAATAGGTCCAGTCGAATCGCGAAACCTCTTTGGTCCAAACAGGCCACGAAAATACCCCTTTACTTTCAAGCTCTTCGTTGGAGAGCCTCTGAATGATTACTTTGCTCATGACAAATTTATTTTTAAATAGTGGTTAAAATTACAAACAATTCTTATATTTGAAACCTTAAATGTAAAAACCAACAATTTATTATTATGACCGCCTATTTACCCTTGCTCCTTTCGCCCCTGTTTATCGTATTATTAATGTCCTATTTAAGGTTCAAGTTTTCAATTCAGGACTGGAAAAATATCTATACAGCACTTATCCTCGGAGTTTTTGCCGTAATTATTTTAGTTGCCTCCGACTACGCTTTTGAATATCGTTGGCACGGTATTTTACGAAATATGCGGCGAACTGCTGCTTATGTATTTATCGGTATAGCCTTTGCTTCTGAGTTTGCAAAATATCTGGTCTTGAGGTATGCTTTTGTAAAGAAGCAACTGATAAACGACCCGCTCGATGGAATAATTTATGCTTTTTTGGTTGGATTGGGATTTTCAACAGTTGCAGCCATTCTTTTTTCCTTTGGAATTATTGGAACCGATAAGGTGCGCAGTTTAGAACTCTTTTTGTGGATTTATCCTTTCGGAACCCTTGCCTTTGCCATCGTTCTGGGGTACTTTATGGGGATGGGCTACACCCGCAAAAACAGCTTTATCGACGATTCGACAGGACTGATACTGGCCACTTTTTTCCATGCAGTATTCTACTTCTGTTTTATCACTTCCGATATCCGCTTGTTGGTTATCACCCTGATTGGATTTGCAATTATAGGGGGTGCCTTGCTGGTACGAGCAATTAACATGAAACCTTAACAATACGGTTTGTCCATTGTAGTCTTTTTGATTGGAACTGATTCCATTTTATCGTTACTTTTGAAAATTGTGCATGAACCTCAATCTGAGGTATTGTGGTAACGCTGCTTTCTTTTATAACGACCTCGTTTTTGTAAGGAACCTACTGGCCAACATATTCGCCTTTTTCGTTGTAGGTTGTAACAAGAATGTTTGAAATTAAAACATCAATTTGCGATTTGTTGATAACGTCAACATAAAGCCGTGCATAACCCGACATGCCACCAATAACATCGAAACCATAAACACGATTTATTTTAAAATCGGGTTGGTTTTGCGAAAACCGTTTCAAACCGATGATATTACGAACATCAAATCCAACCTTATCGAATAACGTAACTACTACTAAGGTTCCGGCAGCCATATTTACAATAGTTTTTAACATTGAATTTTAGCGTTTCATCACTTTAATTTTTTGATTGTTGAATCATTAAAGTGCAAAAATAGTGCTTAAAGGTGTTTAAAACTATTGCATTGACCTGATATGCAGGTGTTTGTAGTTACTTTGTAGGTGATTGCAGGCTTTTGCAGCTTTGAACTGTGTTTTTTCTACTTTTTAGGCAAGGAATCACATACTTTTAACAAAATTCAAAAGGTTTTTTGGAAATAAATTGGAAATTTGACTAAGCAATATGATTAATTTGATATATTTGGGGTTTTGAAAGCTGAACAACTGAAACCTGTACGTCCCTGATATAGGGTAGACCATTTTCAAAAGTTATTCAATATGACAAATATTTCAATATTAAAATGATTAGTTCAAAATTGACAACTGAAATTTCAGGCTTGGTTGACAAATATTTTGTTGAGAATACAAAATTGCCAATAAAAGAAAGCAACTCAATATATATTAGACACGTTCTAAGTCAGAGAATAGATGAATATTTTCCTAAAAGTGTTTTAAACAAAAT
>Ga0256831_1000475_pt1 | contig 20891 bp, 7 predicted proteins | sample 132544metaG_FD_189087 | JGI IMG/M metagenome (GOLD analysis project Ga0256831, IMG submission 189087) | Hydrothermal vent microbial communities from Lau Basin, Pacific Ocean - 132-544 | ecosystem: Environmental > Aquatic > Marine > Hydrothermal vents | place: Pacific Ocean: Lau Basin | collected... | reverse complement strand
ATCTAATTCACTAAAACTATACTTATCAATACTTGACATCAACGTAATCTGCATTGTATATCCATCAAATTTGAATGTTGATATAAAACCGTAATTATCTATCCTATTACCTCTTGTATTATGAATAATATAAGCTAAAGTTCTAAATTTCTGACTAAAATTAAACGTTTTTAGGTATATGAATTCATTCATATAACTTCTCTCCACTTCTTCCTTTATTTTAACTTCTTCTTTTGTTAGATCATAATCTAAACCCCATTCATCATCAGTTGTAATATCTCCAGCCACAATATCAATATATAAATCACCGGCTTCATATAAATAAGATATATAAGTACCTTTATTTATCGCTGAAAATACTCTGGTTTCTAAATTAAATGTATCGCAGAATTCCAGCGTATAATTGTTACGGAGTATTTTTACTCTCTTTATAGAGTTGGTACAGTCATCGTTGCAACTTACAATAAATAAATACAATAAAACAAAAAATATCTTTCTATGGAGTAAACCTTTCATTCGTTCTTTTTATTACAATCTTAAAATCTTTATCTTCAACTGTATCAATTATCATATCTTCAAAAATCCAGTCATATTTTTTTACGTATTTCCCAATTAAAGTTGCTTTTGACCAATATCCTATTATTTCAACACCTCCAACACTATGCCCAAACCCCGCCAAATGAGATGTCCCATGTAAAATCAGAAACGCTATCAGTCTATTTTTATTTTTTTCCCCATTAAGGGTCAATCTATTAATATGATCATTTTTATCCCAATTTGTATAAAAAGTTTCAAGATCAGAAACATCAACCATTATAACCGGATTAGGAGATCTTTCAGGATTCATATCATTTCTTCCGACTTCCACCTCACCATCTTTATTAAATGCCCAAGAAAACACATCCCCAGAAGAACCATTTTCATTCAATAATTCGCAAATACTAAATTGGTCATTCAAAACGAAATTAACAACCTGTACTTTGCTTTTTCCAATAATCACAATACCATCTGATTTACCCATGTTCAATGATTTGGTGTTAGAAATTTTTTCTATTTTTATTGCTGATAATTGGGCAAGATCAAAGAAGTATTGTGTCGAATCTATAACTGCATTTGTATTTGTATTCTTATCAAAATTTAAAAAATATAAAGTTCCTGTACCGGGACCGATTTGTGTTTTTAAATTTGTTTCAATCTTTATTGCTAACTGATCCCCTGTAAAAAATGAATTAAAAGCAATTACCTTTACATAAAGATAAGGAGTTTTTTTACCTTTAAATTTATGCTTTGGTGCCATTTTCATTATCTCATTGCATTCAGCAGGTGTCCCAAAAAAATATCTGATTTCTCCTGAAACATCGACTGCTCCCGACAGACCATTAAATATTTCCTTAATTTCATTATTTATATTCATTGTTTTATTTCCAGATGTAATTGTGATATTGGCATATTGTTTTAAATATGAGGAAGTATCTAAAATGTTAGCAGCGGCAATATCATAATTAGCACAAATAGAATAATTCAAATCTTTTAAATATGTCAACATACTCTGTGCTGTTAAGCACTCTCCACAAGCCTCTCCACTTCTAAAAGTTTGTACGCAACATTCGTGTTTTGCCAAAACTAAATCTTTTAAATATGACATTCCTTTCTTTTCTGCATTACTATAGTTATTGGGTACTTTACCAAAACTAATATACTCTTGGCTAACAACACTTTGAATTGAAGTTGAAAAATAATTCATATGGCTTTCTTTAATACAATCTAAACTTCCGGTAGTCGGCAACTTCACCTCCACCCATATCTTAGTATACACCCCCTTACTATCCGTCTGCTTACCAAACAACAGATAATACGGTTTGTCTATCTGCGACTTTACCTGCTCAAATACCTCCGGATAACTACCGTTAAAATTCTCATTGTGCAGGTAAAAACCAAAGTCATAGACACGAAAATCCCGCCTAAAATCCTCCGGAAATGCCTGTACCAATCGACACGCCGCCGCCTGCAAAGAATCTTGGTATTCATCGGTATCCACTCCCGATATATCATCCAGACGTATATAGCAATCTCCGCTCTCACAGCAGTTTTGCGCATATATAGTCCCTGTTAAAAACAACAATAGAATTGTGATTTTTATTGCTTTCATAATTGTATATTTTTATCTTATTTATTAATATTGAACACCCTTCGGGGTTCTATTTTTTCATTTCATCTTTCCCATAGTTGCACTATGGGCTATTCACATTAAACCACATCCGTGGTTTTGATTTAATCCCGTAATCATCAATAATTCCCAACTTTGCACAAAATCCTATAATCCTCAAATCCTATAAATTCCCTAGGTACGCTTCACTACTCGTAATCCCTCGGTACACTTACGCTACTCGGGACTTTCGCTACGCTACAGCTTCCGCTACACTCCATCTTACGCTTTGCTCCAGCCCGAAACCTGGAACATGGAACAAAAAAAACACGGAACACGAAACATGGAATCCCTCAGTACGCTTCGCTATGCGGGACTTTCGCTTTGCTACAACTTCCGATTATAGATCTGCTTCAAAAACAATATGCAATGTATCTGAGTATACAAATATTCAAATATTTACCCGAAAAATAATTCTTAATATTTTTATTAGTAAATAATTTCCTTGACATCATCATCTGAGATTTTAAAGAAAGGAAGACTTATGCAGGGTAAGTTATCCTATTTTTCCATAGATATTTCTCAATACGCCATTTATCCTCTTTTGAAAGTTGCTTGTAATCTATTTCATCTATAGCGGTATCATATAAATATACTTTAAAACCAAATTGAGGGAGTAATTCATCTGTATATTCCTCACCTGAATCTGGGGTTACAGAATCAAACCCTAATTCTTTTATTTTCTTTAAAGCCTTACTCAAAATTGGGCTACATTTTTCAGCTAAATCAACTTGTAATTTATCATTCCGATCTATAGGTACCCAACAATCCGAGAATAAAGAAATAGTAAAAGAACCTAAGTTCAAGGTACAGTGAAATTGAACTATATTAGAAAAACTTTTTTCTTTTCCATTCTCATTTAAAACGGTTCTCCCTGAAAATTTTATTGAGGAAGATACTTTAGAAGTATATATTTCGCTAACAATTACGTCAATAACTTCATCTACAGTTGTATCTTTACCCTTGAAATCAATAATAATCTCTTCTATGCCTAAAAATGTCAGTTTATTAATTAATAATATTTTGGATTTATATAGAATATTTAGTATGTTTTTTAAGTTCCAAAATACCCACACAGGATAGCAACCAAACTCAACATTACTATACTTAAAATATTCATTCGTCTTTTTACTGTTAAAATGCCATACAGCAATTGGATCAAAAGAAGTAACCGTCATCTTAATATTTTTTAATTACGCCATTAATGTCCTTTACTTGGATTTGCAATTTAGGGTATTCTGATTTCGTCTGATTCAAGTTTGCCCAAAAATCTTCAATACCCTCTAATTCAGTAAAAGTACCTGACCTCATTTCTACCTCATACACTTTTGACGCTGAAGGAGAGTATATAATTTGTGACACTTGATTTGACCCTAAATTATTCTTAACCGCATTTGGGGTTTCTACACTTTTCAATTGGTAAGCCTTTTCGTATATAGGAGATCCACTTACACTTTTAATTCCAACATCTACATCATAAACACCTGGTACTTCATCTTCAAATACTAATCTATTTTTTTGCACTCCACTTGCAATAACTTCATCAGCCTTATCAATAGCCTGTTTTGCTGCATTAAGATATCCAGAATCTGTAGATTTATTTAAAACTTTGCTTAAACCACTAATGTCATCTAATTCTCCACTTATAATTCTATTTGAAATGTGTATCCCCTTATTTCCTGCCCCATCTAAATTTTTAATAATTTTTCTAATTCTCTTATGAGCTTCTGATAAATTTGGATCAAGACCAATATTTTCTAATTTTCGCACTACCTTTAAATTAAGAACTTTTGTACGGATGTTTGAATGAAGATCACTAATAATTTCCCACGCCTTAACCCCCTTATCCTTATTAAGTGCCATAAATTTCATAAAAGGACTACCTTTCCCTTTTTCTGCTCCTTTAAAAACCTTTATCACATCTTCTATAAATTCTTTCCCTTTTTTTGCGTCATTTAATGCACCAGTCAAATCTGAAAGTTTCACTCCTGTTACTTTTGTCCCCATTCTCGAAATAAACTTAGGATCAAAAGGAACCCCTTTTAAAGCCATAACAAATTTACCGCCAAGTTTTATTACCCCTAAATCAACAGCAGCTCCTGCAAATGCTAAAAATGCATTAGTATTATCACCTTCATGCCAATATAATGCTCCATCTATTATTGCCAATGTCACTCCTGCTGCAACCCAAATTGCTCCTCCTCCATGTGCAATTCCAACAATAGTAATTATCGTTTGACCAGCTTCTATATAAATATGAGGATCTGTAAAATCTATCGAATTTAGCGCTTCTATTATTTCTATTTCAAACTGACCTATCCCATCAATAACCTCTGTATTACTTAATAATAAAGGTCTCCAAGAATAGCAATTATGATTCCAATAATAATAATCAGGTGGGCCATTAACATTATTATGTATTCCATAAATTATTCCATTTGAATTTAACAACCACATATTTTCAGCAACACCATCTATATTTATAGCGGCATTTCCAATATTAATAACATCTGAACTATTAGAAATTCTAATAAAACCATCTAGATTTGTTATTAATGGCATACATGGTTTTTGCGTCTCAAAATTTGGAACCCCTGATGCAATTAACCAATCCTGTAAATTATTCTCATTTAATGAATATGCAACATCTTTAATATTTAAAGCTAATTCTTCATATGAATATAAAGGACCTGATAAAGGGGCTTCTGGATCATTATTTGTTGATGATTTATAGTTGAATAATTTTACTAAATAACCATTCATATTACATGATTCACTACTTTCAGGACATTTGAGGTTTTTAAATCCTAACCAAACTTCAGCATCTGTATCTGTAATTACTTCTGGTTTATATAAAACTCTATCACCTTTTTCATCTATATATGCATACCCTTTTAAACCTGGGGGATATTGTCCATCAGAAATAGCAATATATGTTTTATCATCGGAAGTAGTAAATCCTAATACCATACCAGATACATGTTTTGTATATTGGGGGTCATATCCCTTAGGCAACACTTTTTTCGGATAAATGAGGCTTTTAACATTTTCAGCTTTAAAGACAATACCAGACAATGATAACAGCTTATCTAAACCAGGCATAATATCAGTTATCATAGTATAATTAGGTGGATCATTAGATCTTAACAAAGATCCAGATTCTTCCAAAACTGAAATAAATTTATTTTCCAATAAAAAATAATTTGAAAAATATTCTAGCGTTTTAACTTCAACAAGTACTCGTTTTAAAAATACAAAATCTTCAGTCATAAAATTGTTTAATTGCATATTCACGATTTCTGCAACAAGACTCAAATCAGTACTGACCCCATTTACTTTATCAACTACAATAAATGTTATATCCCCAATTGTTTGATCTGCCACAATATTATAATGATAAAGAACATATTTTTCTGATATTATATCTTCTTTGATTTTATCAATACTTTGACTAACGCCTTCATGTGTATAGGACATCATAGGCCACAATCCGAGATCGTACACATCAAATCCAAGAGTATTGTGTACTTTTAATGCAATTGCTAGAAGTTCATCTTCATACTGATTATCACTTTCAAATCCAGTATAATCACCCAAATGAATTTCATTTGGATTTGCCTGTATTGCTTGTGCTGCATCAGTCAAATTTGTCAATCTATACCTTATCGAATCCTTTCCAACAGTCTTATTTTCTTTCTGCCCTATCAAAGCACTACTAAACAAAAAGATTAATACTATTGTCCTTAACATTGATTTGTAAATTGCCTTCATAATTATTTATTATTTAGTTTATTTATTCCCATAATTATCAATAATTCCAAATTTTGCACAAAATCCTATAATCCTCAAATCCTATAAATTCCCTCTGTACGCTTACTCATCGCTTCAGCCTGAAACTTTGAACCTTGAACTTTGAACCTTGAACCTTTCAATTACAAGCCAGCTTCAAAATCACTCCTTGCAGTCGTGCTTTCGAGTCCTAAGCTTTCTCTTATTTTACTAAAAAACCCATCACTTATCACCCATCCATAAACCTGAAACCTGAAACTCAAAAACTTTCAAACCTGAAACTTTGAACCTTGAGCTTTCAAACCCTCGAATACAAGCCGGCTTCAAAATCACTCCTTCCAGTCGTGCTTTCGAGTCCTAAGTTTTCCCTATTTTACTGAAAAACTCGGAACACGAAATCCCCCATCACCCATCACTCACCTCTCATCTCTCATCTCTCCCTCTCTCAGTCCCCCCCTCTCTCTCAGTCTCTCCGTCTCTCCGTCACTTCGTCTCTCCCTCTCTCAGTCCCCTCCTCTCTCAGTCTCTCCCTCTCTCCGTCTCCAACTCTCTCCGTCTCATCACCCATCACCCATCACCTATCACCTATGCACCACCCTCTCCACTCTCACCTCACTTCCTCTCATCACTTTCACAAAGTACACTCCTGCTTCCAAACCGGACAGGTCGATATGCTCAAAATCCTTTGATTTTTGTAGCACTTTGATACCCGCAGTGTTGTATATTTCCAGTTTATTTATTTTTTGTCCTGTATTTATTATCTTGATATAGTCGTGTGCGGGATTCGGTATTATAGTGATACCGGCATTTGCAATATTATCAGTTGCAGTCAGTACGGACAATGTTGCTGCATCGGATGTGACATCACCACAATCACCCGATATTTTTACCGTATAGCTTCCCGCTTCGCTTTGTGCTACATCGGATATAGTCAGCTGAGCAGTAGTAGTACCGGTATATTTGCCTCCGTCAGACAATGCCGTACCATCCTTGTACCATTGGTATGTGGAAATTGTACCGCTGGCTGCAACAGAAAATACTGCTTGCTTACCTTTATTGATTTCTATAGATTGCGGTTGGGAAGAGATCGATATCAATTCCTTTACTGTCAAGGTAGCTGCATCGCTGGTAATTGTACCGCAAGTACCCGAAACAACACAGGTATAGTTACCTGCATCTCCGATGGTAGTACTATTTATGGTATATGTAGCTGATGTAGCTCCCGATATATCCTGATTATCTTTTTGCCATTGGTAGCCGATATTGTCTCCTGTGGCTTCTACAGCAAATGTTGAGGATTGTCCTTCGCATACTGTCTGTGATTGAGCTTGTGTGGTGATTGTAGTACTTACTAGTACTGTCAATGTTGCTGCATCGCTGGTGACAGCACCGCCATCACCTGATACCACACACCTGTATTCTCCTGCATCGGATGCTGATACGGCACTTATGGTATAGCTATCTGAAGTAGCACCGGAGATATCCGCATTATCTTTTTGCCATTGGTAGCTGAGGTTGTCACCGGAAGCAGTAATTGCAAAAGTTGCATTCTCTCCAAGACAAACGGATTTGCCAATAGGCTGGGCTGTGATGGATGTAGGTACTGAAGCAGAAAGGTTTTCCCACCATTTTATTCCTTGTTTTGTTGTACAGATATCCATATCTCCATCATTATCCATATCGCTTAATAGTATATCATATATTATATTTTCCGGAAGCAAAAACTGTTTATTGAAATTCATATCTGGAGTTCCGTCATTCCACCAAACATATATACTATCTGAATATGAACTACAAATAATATCAAAATCTCCATCCATATCCAAATCATTTAGTTTAACATCCAACGGCGATGGAAAATAAGAAATCATACTTCTTGTAAATTGTGGTATGTCGCCTCCCATATTCTCAAATTTATCTATTTGATTATTATCAATTGCAGCTATTATATCATAATCTCCATCGTTGTCAAAATCAATTATATCCAAACTTTCACATTCCATGAAATTTTCTGTATCTTCAAAAATAATATGCTTAGTAAATACAGCAGGCAAGATACTTTTTCTTTTAAGATAGACTATACTTTGTTCTCCAAGTGAATTTGAAGTTGATGTGATTATATCCAAATCTCCATCTTTATCAAAATCAATAATCTTCAAAGCTGTTGATCTCCAATATTCTGTTAGGATTATATGACTTGTAAAATTTTGACTACCAGCATTTTCCAACCATATAACATACCCATTTTCCCAAGAACTTGCTACGACATCAAGATCTTCATCACCATCAAAATCTAAAACTTGTATCTTATCTGCATTCACATAATTTTGATTTATTACAATCTTTTGATAATTGGTATTTGTTCCGTCATTTTGCCACCATTCAAATCCATTATTAGAACTAGTCACCAAATCATTATCTCCATCTTTATCTAAATCTGTTACAGCTAAATAATAACTCTTAAAATCAAGCAACGTATGAAAGGAAAAGGTCAAAGAATCTCCTATATCACTCTCCCACCAATAAGTCTTGTTACCAAAATAATCCGGCATCAATATGATATCTTTATCTCCATCCCCTTCCAAATCTGCAACCACCCCTCCCCCATAGGTGTTTCCACCAATATCATGTTTCTCAAATTGAACTTGTGAGATTCCAAGATTGCCGATTATTAATAAAAACGCAATAATCAATAGTGCTTTTTCTTTTCTCATTTTCCAAATCTTTATTTATGTTAAAAAAATTAATTTCCTAAGTTTTGTCCCGTTGCAGCATTTTGATTGGGACTGATGTCTATTATTACTGCATCGGTTAATTTTGTATACCCTCCGTCTTCCCAACTTGCCATTATACGATAAAAATATTTGAAGCGCGGCTCGGCTTCATTGTCAATAAATATAAATCTCGGAATATAAGCATCCTCTCCATTTCCTCCCGCTGAAGTTGATAGTGGGAAACTAACTGATATACCGGATTGAGCTTGATAATCGGTCAAAAATGCATCTGTTGCCGTTATAGTCTTATACAATATTACGCCACCGGGCTGACTCGACACATTACCCGCCTGCAATATTCCTCTATATATCTTAAAACTCAATCCTTCCAATTCTTCATAATTATAATCCCAGCCCAATACAGCTCCGCAAAGTATCTCCTGATTGGAAAGTGCCACAAGATCATCTCTCAGATTGTACAATATTGCCGCCAATTCACTATCAGGCATAGCTTGATATTGATTAGCCTGTTGTGCTGTGATATAGCCGTAAAAATAGAGCTGCACTATTATGGCATCATCAATATAACCGGTATGTTCATAAATAGTAAGAATACTATCCAAAGCTGTAATCAATAGATTAACTGCCACAGCACCTGATACATTCTCATTGCAATAAAACAAACCTCTAAGATTTTCTATATGTCCCCTTTCCATACTGATCATGGGTCTTATTTCTATCATATTGGATGGAGTAGCATTGCCGGCATCATCATATGCTATCAGCCTGTATTGATAAACACGATTTTCAAGATTCAAAGTATCAATAAATTCAATACCTATAGAGTCCATATCTTTCTTGAATATTGTCAGAATATTTATCCAGCCCGGTGCATTTTTGGGCTTACGCCACAATTCATGCCTGTCCAAATCCTCTGTTTCACTATATCTCCACTCCAATTTCACCCCATCAGTAACAGAATAAGCTTTTACCAATACCGGTTGTGATGGTCCCACAAGATCGGGTCTTGCCAATGCGATAATCTCCGAAAAGTCGGAATAATTGCTATGTGTATCTTCTGCCAATATCTTTACATACAATGTATCCATCTCAAAATTGGGATCTATATAAAAGGAATAAGTAGTATCTTCAACAGCAAAATCCGTTTGCTGTACAAAGGTGGTTGTATCTCTTTGATTGGCGGTAAATATACGATATCCCACAAGATCCTCTTCACTATTTGTTGCCCAATTCAAAGTAACTTTTCCTCCTAGATCAATATCTCCTGTCAATCCAACCGGCATCTCGGGCGGTATGGAATCAGTCAATTGCTCAAAATACGGATATGACATATAACTATATCCTACCGTATCAATGCATTCAAGCACATAATATCCTGCATTATTTGGTGATTGATCAATATACATCGTATCGGTTTTATCCAATATCGTTGTATTGATCTTTTGATATTTACCCTTTATATCTTTGGATTTGTATATATTGAATCCTTCGATAGCATCCATATATTCATCGATAGTTTCATAGTGATTCCAGACCATTCTAACATTTCCTTGGTCATTTTCTCTGACATAATCAAAATTAATATTGATAGGCAATCTTGCAGGTTTCCCTACTATATGAACAGTATCCGAATATGGTCCGGTATCTCCAAAATATGTATATCCCGCAATCCTATATATATACTCAGTCTGATTATCCGCCAATGTATCTACAAAATATGCATAATCCGGATCTTCTTCTACTTGTGAACCGAATACAAAAGGAGCGCCTATGATATCCTTAAATCCGGTATTTTCCGTACGACGTTCTATCCTGTATGAAGTATAGTAAGGGGTCAAATCTGAAATCTTCCAACTGATTATCGCTCCACTATCAACTCCTTCCGCAGTTATCTCAGGTGCAGGAAAATGAAAAACATCGTCAAGATTCGCTTTCACATAAGCAGGCTCGATAATAATATCAGTACTATCAAAATTGACAGCAATCTTATATAAATAGGTTTTACCATGCTCGCAACTAGTATCTTCATACGCAAGAGCCAATTTTTTTGCAACATCAAAATCCTGCCCTGCCACCACTAAAGTAAAGTCGTACCTATTTTCCTCCTTATCTCGTTGCCTGATGGCAAGAGCAAAGGTATCCATTGTTGTTAGCATTGTAGTGTCAACATCATCAGAATAATGCATCATACCAAGTGTATCACTATACATCAACTCTTTTGCCATTTGCTCTTTGTCGGATTGACCCCATTGTGATTCACCCAAAGGTTTTAACCCTGTCTCCAAAGTATCCACTGACTTATATTGATCATAATAACTCAGTTCAATACCACTACTATCAATGGTTCTTCTTATAATTGTATATCCGTATTGATTAGCTTTCTCCCAGGTCAATCTATCACTATGACTCCACCGCAATTTCACTTTTATACTATCCGAAACAGCATTCGCATGTACTCTATGTATGCCACCCTCAAAACTCTGAGCATTTAGTTTCAATATTAGCATCAAGGTCAAAATAATCGTTATCAATGATTTATTATTCATAATATTTATCATTTTTAATTGTTATTATTATAATTGAAATGTATTGTCGTATAGGTTGTCCGTGTACCATCCGGTAATGTATATACCACATATACCCGATAATCCCCGGTTGGCAAGTCTTTAAAAGTTTCAAAATGTGCTTTAAAATCTTTTATTGATTGAGATAAATTAATGTAATTATCAATACAACTATCCAAATTTGGAGGATATGCTATAACGTCAACATCCTTCTTACAACTTTCTTCTGCTTTCTCATATTCTACCCTATACCACCTATCTATCAATCCTTTTAGTGAACTATGATCCTTATTAGCAGTCCATGCAGGATAATATTTAAATTTTTGGCTGATAGTATCAAATCTCACGCCATTTATATATGTCTTTTCATCAATTATACTCGGAAATTGTGATTCAACTGTAAGTGAATGATAAACTTCTTCTATTTGACCTTCAAATTTGATATCACTATCAGGAAACTTATCATACATATAAGTTTTATATTCATTAAACCACGCATTATTTCCAAAATCAATATAGTAGTCTATTAGTTTATCAAATCCATATACTTTATCTATTTCCGCTTGACTAAAAGGTTCATCACCTACATCTCTTTGCAATATAGTATATCCACCGGTTTTTTGGTATGGGGGCAATCCTGAACTTGATGATGTACCTGACACTATTGACTCAAATTTACTTTTTATATTTTCATAATTACTTACCCTAAAATACATACTATAGATTATTTTTTCAGTGGGTTGACTATCTCCGGAATCTGCTGAAACAGGTTTTTTTATCAATTCCAATTTATATTGCTCTCCGGGCACCAATGCTCCGGGATCAATATCATATTCTATCCTTCCATAATTGTAAGTATAAGGTTCTTCGATTTTTATTTCCCCGGAAGAGGATGTTATTCTTACATAATTCTCTACTCCTTCAGGCAAATCATAAATCAACTGAGTCTGACCTATATTCAAATCAATAAATCCCTTGTGTTTAAGATATTCATTTCTATAAAAATTGACCATTCCATTGAAAGGATATGCATCAGACACATTTGATTCAGGTATATAATCCAATGGACCATCAGTAATATACACTATGTCACGAGTTTCTGAATTATCATTTGATTTAACTCCATTAATATATAAATCGACACTAAGTTTAAGTGTAATAGTATCATTGGGAGGAAGCATATTTACCGGTATTATTTTTCTACTATACATATTGCTGGTATCTATTGTGATAGGAAGTTCATATCCATCTTTTGTTGTGAGAGTTGCAGTAAAATTCTTAGCTTCAAATTCTTTTTCTGTACCACCCATTGTGATCTTTGATTTCCTTTCTAACGGAACATTTAAGTATACAATAGGCGCTGTATTTACTTTTACCAAAATAGTATCACCTCCAGGCTGAACATCAGAAATAATGCTAAACCCAAGTTGACTTGCATTACTTCCTGACATTATACATCTCTCCCCGATTTCTACAGTTACTGTCCTTGATTTTGTTTTCCCTCTCCAATTTTTGTATTTAATTCCAAAAGTTGATCTCAACCACCAAGGATTGGGTAGTTGCGCTTGAAATACCGCTGCAACCCCTGCTTTAAAAACTGTAATTCCAACTATTTTCAATTCTCCCGCAAGATACGCCCACATCTGGCCTGTAGCATACCATCCGTTTATACCAACCTCTCCTGACATTCCTGCACAAGTAGCATTTTTATACTTCCTCAACATAATATCAAAACCTATTTCTGCTTCAACACTGGCAGATGCCACTATAGCATTCAATGTAGCCGTGGTATTGAAAGACGCTCCAAACATAAATCCTGCGCCGGAATTTCGCATACTATTATTTATATTGATATCACCTACTACCGATCTAACATTGGCAGGCACACCCGGAAAATCAGGTATCTCCGTACCAATATCTATATAAGCATTTAATTTTGCTTTCAATCCAAGAGCACTTAACATTATTCCTGCCCTTTTGGTAGGTGTACCGATATAAATATGCCATTTGTCTTTACTAAAATATAAACTTGCATCAATTAATTTATTATTACCCCCGTCTCCATGCATATTGACACTTCCTAACTGAGCATCCATGAATGCAGTAAGATTACCAGTAAATATACCTGAAGCAAAATCAATCTCAAGATTAAAATATGCTTTTATCGCTGCTGTACCTGATGGGGCAGCTTCATCAAAAGGTTTCTCCTTTTTAAAACTTGAAAGAGAAATTTCAGGGATACTACCTATACTAATCGGCTCCATAAACTTTCCTTCTCCATACATTTGAATTTTATCAATTCCTCCATGATCAATAAACTGAATACCAAAGGACACAGAACCATTAAAAGCCTCTTCCTTGGTAGCAGATATAAGCATAGTAGCCTGCAAACCTAGCCATATATTGCTATCAGGCAAATATACCGTGCCGGAAAAAGATTGCCCGAGACCGCTTGGTGGAGTAGTAATATCTTTGTTCCAATCAAGATTATCGTAAGAGAATTGCCTGTCCATGTGATAAGACAATCCCCCACCAAAACCTTGTATCTTTAATGGTATAGGGGAGAGCGGAATTCCCATACCGAGATTCGCCAAAGCATCTACAAAGAAATATTTATATTTATCATCTCCCTCACCAATACTACCGAATTGTCCGACTGCACTAAGACTTGTGCCAATTTTAGCAAATTGTACTTCCAATGCTCCTCTAAATCCCGTCCCATAATCTACTTGTGTACCGTTTATAGTCACAGTACTATTAGAGCCATCATACTTTCTAATATATCCAAATATCTTTTTTACTCCCGGAAAAGATCCTTCTACCAGAAGTTCTCTAAAGTCAAATCCTGCAAAATCCCAATTAGTTATACCACCATCATTGTTCCTTCTCCCTTTTATTCCAAATCCCCCATGTGCTTTTACTCCCGGAGAATCTTTCGTTAATGCCAGAGTCAAATCAATATTCAATGCGATATTCCCGTTATTCCCGGATGTAGGATCCGAATCGTCCGTCCATTTATATGGATATATGTTTTTTACAAAAACACCAAACCCATTATATGTACCCCCTATACTATTGGATACATGCCATTCACCTGGTGAAAAATACGGATCTTCCGTTGACAGTTCAAAATCCTTAAAAGTCACCTTTGGCAAATCAATATGTGTCCCTGTATTATCCTTACTACTCACAAGTGAAGGTGTTACACTTAATTGCCCGCTTAGCGTAGCTTTGGCTTTAAATTTTCCGGCAATATACTCTGCTTCTACTTTACAATTGTTTGATAAGTTAACCTCTGCACAAAACATATTGAACTTGGTTTTATTTGGAGGAGGACTTATGCTAAATATATAATGATTCTCAGGAAAAATTGAGGCCGTGTATTCCAAATTATCATCTTTCATAATAGGGATATTCAAATAACCACCAAATCCACCTCCTCTAATATGATTTTGCACAAATACCATTTGGATATTATCGACCGAAAATTTCCAGCCGCCCATACTTCCTTGATCAAATGGCAAAACATCATTTCCTTCAATTACACCGGTAAAACCGTTTCCATCAATTATAGCTTCAGATATTTCCACCGAAATATGCTTTGTTGTATCTTTTGACCATGATTTTGGCAAATAAGCTGTCAGATTTTTTATATAAACTCCACGCCATTGAGGTGTTAAATTTACACTATTGGCATAAGGTCCGGAATAACCATTAGGCAATGAAAAGGATGGTGTATAAGTGTCCGATAGATCTATTGTTAGATCATTAAGATTCCACTTTATATCTTCATATCCTGTGACCGCAAATGGGGTTTCACTATTAATGTCGATGACTGTTTGCAGCCAATCGGAAAAATTGGCATTTATATGAACCTTAAACCTTTCATCCTGTGGCAATGGTTTTAGATCGGTATCAAGGGGCGTGATATAGTTTCTACATATTTCCAATTCGGCAGATAAATTGAACGTTTGAAACCCCTCGCAATCCCATGAAATATAATTTTCATTAGCAGGTAATATCAATTTTATTGAATTATTTAATTTTATATCTATTTGAGTTCCCAATCCTATTTTACCTTGACCTCCAACCAAGCCTTTAGGGGTAAATGTTTTATTCAAACTATTAAAAACCAACTTTTGCTTTTCTTCATTGATATCTTCCACTACCAGATATACATCCATGGTTGCAGGTGAATTGGAATGGATAACGATATTATCCAATAATACAAGATATTTATTTTCACCGCCTTCTCCTTTGTTATATACCTCAAGTGGTAACAAATTTTTGCTATCATATCCATTTGAATTTCCTCCGGGAGGTAACATCGCCCTGGCTTTTGCTATTTTATTAAGATAAATTCCCCTTGAAACCCCGTTGATTTCCTTAAATCCGGAATTAAATAGAAATCGCAATTCTTCTTGCTTTTCCTTTTTGGATTTTATCCCTGAAATTGCAAAATTATTATCTATTGATGCTAAAGAATTGTAATAATCGACATTATTATGTTTAAAACTTTTGTTTCGCCTATATTTCTTAGGTATCAGACCATTATAAGTAATCCCCGGTATATAATTTTTCAAAATTATTTTTAATTGCTCCGTTAACCAATTATTAAAACTATCGGGATTATTATTAAACTCTTGTATCTTAGCATTATCCAAAAAAGATATCTTTTGCAATATTGTAGTTTTTATTTCTTCCTTATCATTTGCGGTAAGACCATTGATCGCTTGAATTAAATCAGTAAAGCCAATTTCTTTAATATCACATCCATACAATGCGACATGTTTATTCTCCAATTCGATGGTTTGTTGATTTCTAGAAATTTCAGAGCCGAAATTAACATCCAACGATTTAGGCTTTCCCTTGAAATGCTTGCTCATGCCTGATTTTATATATTCGCTATTCTCTCCAAATATATATGTCGAATCATAGTTAAGGTGATTTTGATCGATCAACTCTCTCATATCATGTCGAAGTGCATCGCACTCAGGTTTTTTGATATTCAAACTATCCTGATAAAGAGTTTTAAGATTATTCAAAGCTTTATCAATATCCACCGCTATTGTGTTTTGAACAGAATTCACAAAAGTAGAAGCATCCGAATTTTTCCAAGCACCGGGATCACAGCGCTCTCCTGTTTTATAGTTAACACTATCGCGAGTACATCCATCCGGTGTATGATTTCCTCCATTGACAAAATTTCCATCTTTATCAAATCCATTTTCATCCCATTTTGTACCTGTCTTATGATTTATCCCGTTTTTATCAAATCCATAAGCATCAAGCCCGGTCACTTCATTATATCCATCTTGATCATATCCTGATGGTGGTGGTGGCGGTTGACATATTTTACCACCAATACTAATAGTATCCGGTTCTATACTTGGATAATTTCCAATATTATCTTTTATACCGTAAAAATCACCCGACAAAACTTCATTAGTGGTATTCACCGTTATATTACTAAAAGAAACCATCAATCTTGTTTGCTTAAAAGGCATCGGTGCTAATCCTTCGCCTGAATGCTTACCTTCACCTGTTTCTGTCAATTTTGTAATCATAATAGGAAATCCATAAGAATAGACTATATCATTGACATTTAATTCGTTCAGTATTTCTTGATTGTTTGGCGAAGTATATGTATATTCATCTCCACAAGAAAATGGAGGCAAACTCACCCCGGGATTAGTTTCTACTTGAATATCCATTTCGAAATCAGAACAATCTTCTTGTTGATTATCTGAATCAATCGCAATTATTTTCCCTTCAATTTTCAGATTTAGATTCTGTGCAGCAATTCCATCAGATGTTTCCAAATTATGTATTGTATAATTCCATAAATTAATCGGTCCTCCCCCTTTATTAGTCGATTTTGGTAGTGGAATCAATTCATGCTTCAATAATATAACTTCATTGTTCGCATTAAGATAGTTTATATCTACATCAATATTAAGTTCTTCGTAGTCATCAGCAACTTCATTGTAATCATTTTGATTCACCGCAATCATGTTGAATTTTAAATCAGTATTTTGAACTTCTGCTCTAACATTTCCAATTAATTGACAAACAGTCGTACTTTGAGGCTGATAAATGTTCAAAATATTTGACTCACATACAATATCATCTTCGCTAAAATCCGAATCCGTAATTGTAAATACAAGAGTCCCTTCAAATCCATTTTGCGGAATATTGTCAAATATTGTTGACCACGCAACCATATCTTGAAAATTACTCCCTTCAACATATTTAGTTGCATTTCCACTAACATTATTTCCAGTATCATCTTTATAAGTATAATTCAATTCTATATTTACATAATCCATACCTGTCATAATAGCTTGAGCCTCGTCTATAGTCAAATCCAAATTTGCTAATTCTCCCGACAAATAATTTTCACTTACATAAGACATCATCAAAGTATTATCTAAAAATTGCCCTTTCATCAATGATAATATATTACAATACAAATTAGGCAATGACGTGATATTAATTTCCTTATAATAATCTTCGCAATCAAATCCATCACCGTTTTCTGCATTTGCATATACTCCTCCATACAAATGAAAATCGTCCGACTCATATGAGGACAAATCAATAGTGTATGTCCATGTTGAAATATCGTTTACCTCCCATAGATTTATATTATAATTATTAAGTAAATTATTATTGTTACCACTATTTTCACCATCAAACAAATCCAGATATATAGAGTATGGCGACCCCACTCCGGTAAATAACGCATCAAATTCATCCTGTGTAATATCCTTAAAACTCAAGGTTATTTCATTATTATTCCTTTCGGCACTCAAATAATTTATTACAGAACATGGAGACATGGTGGTTTCACCACATTCCGGCACATCAATATTAAAATCACCAAATGTCAAATCGGTATAATAAGAACATGATATATATGCCCCATCACCATTATCATATTTATAATTATAAATTACTTCATCAAATTGTTCACCTCCGACCAACTCGTAAGTATCAGTACCAATATTTTGTGAATATTCTTTACTCCAAACAGTTGTCTGTCCTGATTTCAAAACAATTTCCACACTAGCAAATGGATATGTCCAACTCTCACAGGTTTCATTTTCCGGAAAATCCCAATCAAAAAACACACAATCCTCTCCTTCCTGATGTGAATGTAAAGCATGATAATCATTGCTTGTCGAATCTAATCTACTTGCTATATACTCACAAAAATTTGATATAGTACATTGAGTACTACAGGATTCTGCATATTCACCAAAATAATCATGATATATTGGAGCTTGATATTCACAGTTAGATGAACATTCACTAGATTTTCTATATTCATAAACGACTTTAGTTAATTCTGAACCATTCAGAGCATAGGTAGAATCTCCTGAATTATTAAAACCGTCAAAAAGAATATTATAGTTTTCATTACCAAAAAATAACATTATTGTTAATTCTCCGTCTGGATTATACGGACATGGGAAATTCCACTCTAAATAAACACAATCCGCGTTAATTTGATACACTGCATAATAATCAACATTTTCAGATTTATCATCCAATATTTGATTAGTTTCATCACAATCACAAGTACAATTAGCTGATAATAAATTCAAGTCTTCACTTCCTATCCAAACCCACAAACTTTTATCCAATTGACCATTTATTTCACAAACTCTTCTTACTTCAAAACTAATATCATCAGAAAAAACACCTTTCGGTAAATCAAAATAGTTTTTGCTTTGTTCATCATATACCCATTCATAAGAATCTTTTTTCTTATATCTAATCTGATAATTGCTTCCATCATTAAAATCTTCATCCCATTTAAATCTAATAACACCATTGGGCAATGCAACTCTATTTAAATTTTGGGGCTTAGTGCATTTAGGCCACTCTTCATCATTATTAGTTGTTAATATCTCTTTATTCAGGTTTTCATCGCTTCTCCTAATATCCTGTTTATCCAAAAAGGCAATATCTTGTGAAAAAACAATAAAATTTACCATTAAAATCAATGCTGAAAGAAAGATTTTTTTCATAACTAAATTATTTGTAACTACTCAGGTACAAAGTTAGCAATTAATTGAAGATTTTGTAATACGTTTAGTTCTCTTTTTTGAATAGTATCAATAACAGATCTAATTATTGCAAAAGAATTTTGTCCTGTTTTAAATTGTCCGGAAACTTTTTGCTTTACTTTGATATTTCTAATTGCTCTTTCAGAAGCATTATTATCGGGAGGCACTTCCAAATCGTATAAGAAAGTAAATATATAATTTCTATTTTTTATCATTGATTTTTGAAAAGTATAAGTTTTTCTATACTTTTGTTTATCAATATTTCGGATTAGTAATCGATTTAGTTGTTGTTCCAATTTATATGCCACTTTTTCATTATGGAGGTAAGGGCTATTTCTTTTTTCTGCTTCTTTTCTTAACGATAATGCATAATATAATAGTAATTCAAAGTGTTTTGCCCAATCCGATTTTTCAACTTCTTCAAGATATATTAGGTCTCTTAGTAAATGTGCTATACATATTTGCTTTTTATCTGTAATCATTTTAAGTTGGGCTGCCCATCTGTCCGAACCTAATGTTATATGCGATAATTTATTTCCTATTATTTCGTTTATTGTTTCAAATCCACGGCTTTTTGATGCACTAATATATGTGTTTTTTACATTTTGCCATACCCACATCCACCATTTTTCTCCATTTACTTTTGCTGAGGTTTCATCTGATCCTGCATAGGATGATTGAGCTATTTCTTTCAATATATTTTCATACACAGGCAAAGCCTTTTTCGCTTCCTTGTTTAGTAGATTTTGTATACTTCCCTCACTTATGGATATATTAAATACATCCTTAAATAATTGTTTTATACGCAAATAGGGAATATATTGATATACATTTAAATAGCTTATAAGTGAAACTACACTTGCCCCGTATTGAATCGGAGCATTAACTCCCTGTGGATAACTTGACTTTTGAAAATTACCACATTTTGTACAACTACAACCAAATTGTTGATACTCTTTATATATTGCTTGTACCGGAGGAATTTCTATTACTTGTCTTTTTGATATTAGTACTTGTTGATTTATGTTTAATTTCCCTCCGCACAAAGAGCAATATTCACTTTTTAATTTGTATACCTCATCAGGCGTCTCTGTCATTTTCAATGTATGACCTTTATGCCCTTTTTGCCCTCCAGACTTGCGCCCACTTGGTTTGCGTAGGCTTTTCTTCCTAAATTTGTATTTATCCTGACTTGGTGGATTATGACTATTATGACTATCTTTTATTATTTTTTTTTCGTCTATTAATGACAATACCAGTTTGAGTTTTTCTTTCAACTCAGCATTCTCTTTTCGTAAAATAGCATTTTCCTTACGCAATCTTGCGTTTTCCCTTTCTAAAAAGTCTAGGCGTTTCTCTAATATGGCTAATTTCTTTTCGATAATAGTTGTTTTTTTTACTATTATCATCTTGATTGGTATCTTTTTAACGAGATATTTATGATTTTATTATTTTTGTCTTATTTTTATAACCTGAGTAGTTACAATATATTTTAAATTACAATAGTAAAAATATTTATATA
>Ga0256831_1000474_pt1 | contig 20904 bp, 10 predicted proteins | sample 132544metaG_FD_189087 | JGI IMG/M metagenome (GOLD analysis project Ga0256831, IMG submission 189087) | Hydrothermal vent microbial communities from Lau Basin, Pacific Ocean - 132-544 | ecosystem: Environmental > Aquatic > Marine > Hydrothermal vents | place: Pacific Ocean: Lau Basin | collected... | reverse complement strand
CCATAATATCTATATTTGCTCATCAATAATTTATTAATCAATTCAACAATTGAAGATATGTACTTAAATAAAACAAAACTGTATTTTTTTATTGTTTTCTTTTCACTGGTTTCAAGCCAGATATTGTCTCAAAACAAAGGGGTCATATCAGGAGGGCTGGAAAGTAATTTCAATTTTTTCTTAAGGGATTCTTTGATAGGTGCTGATGATATACCCCAATATGACCATTTACTATATGGTGCCGAAAGCTGGCTAAATCTCAGATATACATACGATACTTGGGAAATGGGAGTACGATTTGATATGTTTAATAACTCAAATCTAAAAAATCCAAATAGTAATTACACAGATGAAGGCATTGGCAATTGGTATATCAAAAAGAAAATAAAAAAACTCGAAATCACTGCCGGTCATTTTTATGATCAAATAGGTAGCGGAACAATTTTCAGAGCGTATGAACAAAGAGCCCTTTTTATCGACAATGCTATCTACGGATTGAGACTCAAATACGATATTTCAAAAAATTGGAATGTAAAGGCATTTACCGGTAGGCAAAAACTCGAATTCAAAACATATCCGGCAATATTGAGAGGTGCAAATCTCGAAGGATTTCTTACTTTTGGAAAAGAAGACAATCTTATCTCTATAGCTCCGGGAATTGGATTTGTAAACAGGACACACGATGAAAAAGCAATAGGTAAATTAGTTGATATAATCAAAAATTATATTCCTGAAGAACAAGTAACACCAAACTATAACACTTGGTTAGCAACAGCTTATTCTACAATATCTTACGGATTGTTCACATTGTATTTTGAAGGTTCTTATAAATCTCCTGAAGTATTTTTTGATCCAAATACTATGAAAACGGAATTTAACGGTTCAAAAACAAACGGGAAATTGGTAAAGAAACCGGGAAATGTTGTTTATACGAGTTTAGGATTTGCCAAAAATAAATTGGGAATAACTGCAGAATTCAAAAGAACAGAAAACTTTGATTTCAGAACAGATCCCACTCTAACATTAAACAAAGGGCTTATCAATTTTATTCCTCCGATGAATAGATTGAATACTTATACGCTTACAGCAAGATATAGCCCGGCAACTCAATTATTGAGCGAACAAGCATACCAATTTGATATCAGATATGCTATTAACAGAAAACTGAGTTTCAATATAAATTATTCAAATATTACAAGTCTGGAAAACGAATTGCTTTACAATGAGATATTCACCGAGCTTGTTTATCGTAAAGGTAGAAAAATCAAACTGGTTACCGGAATTCAACGACAATTATATAACCAACCTGTCTATCAGAAAGAAGGAACAGAATCCGTAGTGGCACTTACACCTTATATCGATTTCCTTTACAGAATAAGCAGATATCAATCCATAAATTTTGAAGTTCAATATATGAGTACCAAACAGGATTACGGTAGTTGGCTCAATGTCTTTGTGGAATATTCAAAAGCTCCACACTGGGGATTTGAAGCATCTGCAATGTACAATGTCAATCCGGCAGAACATTCACCTAAAGACAAAGATGGAGAATCATTAAGCATATTATATCCCTCTTTAGGTATAACTTATACCAATGGTTCAAATAGATTTGGCTTAAGATACGTTAAACAAGTAGAAGGTGTAGTTTGCTCCGGAGGAGTTTGCCGTGTAGAACCCGCATTTAGTGGAGTCAAATTTAGTGTTTCTTCAAGATTTTAAAAACTTTAAAATTATTAAATAATGAATAAAATAAATATATTTTTCACATTTCTTTTAGTTGTATTTCTAGCATCTTGTACAGAAAAAGAAGTAATTATTCCTAAGTATACTCCTCCTACAACAAAGAAAGCAATTCTGATCGAAGAATTTACTGGCGTTAAATGTACAAATTGCCCAGATGGGGCGAAAGCCATAAAAGCTATGGAAGAAAAATATGGAGCAATAATAGTTCCAATTGCAATTCATAATTCCGATTATTTTTCAGAACCTCTTTCTGAAAACAATTATGATTTTAGAACAGAAGTTGGAGATAAAATTTTCGGTATTCATTCTTCTTCCTCAATACCAAAACCGGCTGCATCTTTTAATAGGGTATTATTTGCAGATGAAGAAGAAATTCCTGTCGGTCCATCGTCATGGCAATCTAGTCTTGAAACCGAATTAAAAAAACAAAATGTTACATTTTTGGATATGATTACGGAATACAATAATGATACAAGAAAACTTGAGATTACAGTAACTATTTCACCAACCATTGATTTAAAAGGTGATTTCAATCTTAGTGTAGCAATAACCGAAAGTAATATTATTGATGCGCAAACCATGCCTGATGGCTCAATTAATGATGACTATGAATTTGATAATGTTTTGCGAGATATGATCACCCCATTCGATGGGACATTTATAGGTTCAGATTTACAAAAAGATGATAAAATAGTTAAATCCTTTTCCTATAACCTACCTGAATCCGGAGACCTTTGGATTCCTGAAAATATAAATATTATTGCTTTTATTACTGGAGGTGAAAAAGATTCTACAAAGCCTGTACTAAATGCAGTAAAAAAGCATTTAATCGAATAAAAAAACCTGTAAAACTATTATCATGTTTAATAAAAATACATTTATCAACAGAAGACAACAACTTCATCAAAAAATGGACTCCGGTATAGGATTGTTCTTAGGCAATAAATATGTTCCGTATAATTATCCTGCCAATCCATACAAATTTAGACAGGATAGTAGTTTTAGATATTTCTTCGGTTTAAACCTGTCAGGATATGCCGGTCTTATGGATTTTGACTCGGGAGAAGATATTGTTTTTGCTGATGATATCGATATTGAAGATATAATCTGGATGGGACCTCAACCGGCAGTCAAAGACTTGGCGGCATCGGTAGGCGTGGAAAAAACAATACCTTTCGGACAACTAAACGATTATATCCAAAAAGCAATTTCACAAGGTAGAACCATTCACTTTCTGCCACCTTACAGGGCTGAAACAAAACTACGATTAGCAGCTTTGCTAAAAGGTAGTGATTACAGTCCGAGCGAGAGCCTGATAAAATCTGTAATCGACCTCAGACTGATAAAAGACCAAGTCGAAATAGAGCATTTGGACGAAATTATGGCAATTGGATATGAAATGCATGTTACTGCAATGCTTATGGCAAAAGAAGGTATATATGAAAGAGAGATAGTAGGTGCAATGGAGGGTATTGCTGCATCTTACGACGGCGCAGTTTCATTCCCAATCATTCTTTCAAAACATGGGGAGATACTTCATAACGAGAATCATGAGAATTTGTTAAAAAACGGTGATTTACTACTCGTCGATGCGGGTTTTGATTCACCTTTGGGGTATGCTACGGATCACACCCGAACCTTTCCTGTGAGTGGTAAATACAGCGAACAACAAAAGAATATATACGAGATTGTTTTAGCAGCAAATGATGCCGTACACCAAGCATCAAAACCCGGTATTCAATACAAAGAAATGCATTTTTTAGCTTGCAAAATAATAGCAGACGGATTGATAAATCTGGGAATAATGAAGGGTAATGTTGAAGATGCTGTAGCCAATGGAGCTCATACTTTATTTATGCCCCACGGTTTGGGGCATGCTATGGGTATGGATGTTCACGATATGGAAGGACTGGGTGAAACATTGGTTGGTTATGGAGATGAACTACAAAGAAGCAAAGAATTTGGTACGGCATATTTACGCTTTGCAAGGACTCTCAAAGAAGGACATGTCATCACCAATGAACCGGGGATTTACTTCATTCCCGCTCTGATTGAAAAATGGAAATCCGAAAATATCAATACTGAATTTATCAACTTCAAAGAATTGGAGAACTATTTGAATTTTGGAGGAGTAAGACTCGAAGATGATATGCTTATCACAAAAGATGGCTCTAGAAATCTTGGAAAAGAACGGATACCTATTTACCTTGAAGAAATAGAAAAAATAGTCGGTGGTAAATAAAAAAATACTGGTAACTGGAGGTACGGGTTTTGTTGGCTCATACATTCTCAGATATCTTGTAAAAAAAGATTATCAGAATCTTTTTTGCTTAAAAAGAAGCACCAGTAAATTAGATCTTCTGTCTCCTGTCGTGGATAAAATCACTTTTATTGAGGGAGATGTTTTGGATATTACGTCTTTGGAGAATGCAATTAAACAAGTGGATATAGTGATTCATTGCGCAGCTATGGTTTCATTCAAATCAAAAGACAAGGCAAGGATGATGAAAGTCAATGTTGAAGGTACTGCAAATATAGTCAACATCAGCAATGATAATAATATCGAAAAACTCATCCATATCAGTTCGATTGCAGCCATCGGAAGAAGTCAAAGTGGGAAGATGATGTCTGAAAAAACTGATTGGACAGACACCAAAAACAATTCTGATTATTCCATATCAAAATACCTGTCCGAAATGGAAGTTTGGAGAGGATTTGCAGAAGGTCTTCCCGTCGCAATATTGAACCCGTCACTTATCATGGGAGCAGGATTTTGGGATATAGGTACGGGAGAACTATTCAAAAAAGTTTATAGTGGTCTTCCCGTATATCCCACAGGCACAAATGGCTTTATAGATGTTAGGGATGTAGCTCAAATGGCGATTCTTCTTATGGAAAAAAATATAGTTGGCGAACGATTTATTTGCTCTGCTGACAATATAAAACTCAAAGATGTCTTCACTACAATGGCAAAAATCTTGGGCAAAAAGCCTCCTCGTATAAAAATGTCATCAACTTTGGTATCAATAGCCTCTTTCTTTTTGAATATTTTAAGTTTTATTCCCGGATATTCTTCCAATCTTACTTCCCAGTCCCTGAGAAATGCATCTTTTGACTCACTATACGATAATTCCAAATCTGTAAAACAATTGGGTTACACTTATATCCCAATCCCTAGAACATTGGAAGAAACCGGTAAATTATTCCTAAAAACATTTCCGAATAAGATTGATTATGCCTTATTGGGTTTGTAAATTTTTTCAAGCCAGCTTCAGAATCTCTTTGAGCTTCTGAGTCTTGTTTTTGTTTTCTTGCGCCATCTTTCTGTTCCGCTTGATGACTTCATTGATTATTTCCTTTTATACTTTCTAAGAGATTAGTACAGTGGATTACTCGCCAAGAGGTTATCCCAAAGACAATGCACCCTCCTACTCCCCTTCTCCTTTGAAATGTAAGATTATAATAATAAATTATCCTATAAAAGGAGAAGGGGTCGGGGGTTGAGGTTCTGATAAGAAAGGAAAATATATCAGAATTTATCATTGTTCTAAATTAGACCTATATGTATTTTTATTTTTAATTAAATTGATTAAAACACATAATTTGTGACATTTATTTATCTAAACAATTAATTATGAAAAGAATATTTTTATTGATGGCAATGGCTATAATCGCATTTAATGTAAGTGGACAGAAATTAAAACCATATGTTTTAGCCGGATATTCTACAGGAGATGTAAATACGGTAAAATCCGAAGTGAAGCAAAAATTAAAATCCAATGGATTTGAAGTATTGGGATCTTATCATCCGATGAGTAGCAATAGCAGAGTAGTTATTGCTGTATCAAATCCGGATTTGACTTCAGCGGTAAAGAGCGTGGGAGGATTTACAGGATTTGCAGCAGTTTTAAGGGTGGCTTTGACAAAAGAAAACGGGAAAGTGATGATTTCTTATACCAATCCTGAGTATTGGGGAAGAGCCTATTTTACAAAAAAATGGAATGTGGTAAGCTCAAACTATGCAAAACTTGCTTCAAAGTTTAAGACAGCTTTAACAGGATACCAAGGAGACACTTTTACACAATTTGGTTCTGAAGACGGTTTGAGTCCTAGCAAATTAAAAAAGTATCATTATATGATGGGCATGCCTTATTTTGAAGATAATATTGATATTAAGAAATTTAGTAGTTTCGATGAAGCGGTTTCCACCATTGACAACAATCTTAGTTCCGGTGTATCCGGTATAAAAAAGGTATATTCAAAGAAAATAGGGAATATGAAACTTTACGGTTTGGCTTTGACAGGAAGCGAAGGAGAAAAATTATTTATGGCAAAGATTGATGGTTCAAGTCCTAAACACACAGCATTTTTACCTTATGAGCTATTGGTAAAAGGTAACAAAGCATATATGCTGCATGGTAGATATAGGATAGCACTAGCATTCCCTGATTTATCAATGGGACAATTTATGAAAATAGTTTCCACTCCGGGATATATTGAAGATAAATTTGAAGAAGTTTGTAAATAAATAATACATCTGACAAATTTTCCCGCAGCGGACGCTTGTGTCAAGTCAAATGTGGTGTTTCAGGTTGATGTTTATGGATGTCGCCAAGAGGTTAATCTCGCTGAACAGCGGGATTGACCTCTTAGCGAAGAGGTGCATTTCATATTTTCCCTTTTTTTCCTCACCGCCCTCTAACTCCCTGTTTCTCCATTCTATTCCGAAACAGGGAGAACCGCAACCCGCATTTTCCTTTACGATGAGTCGGGGGTTGCTACCTCCCCCTATAATTTTTCGTAACAAAGTGGAGAAAAATTATAAGGGGGAGAGCAGAGCTTTTGCGGGATGGATGAGGGGGTAGATGTGCCGAGAATCAAGAAAATTAAACTTTAATGCGAAAAAATGAAATGCACCTTAGCGAATTCAATTTACACGAAATTGTATTTTTGACTTGACACTAGGACAAAATACAAATATTTTCCTTTACGCCCCATTGCGAAACCTCTTCGAATATAGTTATTTCTTGGTCAATTCTTCCAATACATCTTCAACCTCATATTCATCACCAAGTTTGAATCCACTGTGGTCAAACACAATATTTCCTTTTTTATCCAATATAAAAGTTTGTGGAACTGCAGAAAAGTCCAGAGCTTTTTTCAAATCTTCATTTATATCGCTTAACACCGTAAATGGCCATTGTTTTTGTGCAACCAAAGGTTTTACTTTTGCAAATTGTCTGATATTGTCAGTTGATACCGCAACTATTTCAATTCCGTATTTTTTTTCCCATTCATCAAATATGTCTGCATAAACATCCAATTCTCTCTTACAAGGTACACACCAAGTAGCCCAAAAGCTAACAATAGTTATTTTCCCATTGTTGATAAAATCATCAGTATTGACGGTTTTTCCATTTAAATCTTTGATATCTACTGAAGGAAATTTTTTACCTGATTGTGAAAAAGCTGATAATGAGAAAGCAAAAAACAAGAATAAAATGAATTTGGATTTCATATTGAATTAATTTTAAAGTTTTAAATAATCGTTTCGTATAAACACTATTGCATTTAAGACGAATTAATGCTGCGAAATTATAAAAATAACTTAGATTAACTAATAATTAACTCTAAAACATAAACTTTAACAAAAAACTTTAGTTATTAAATACTCAAGCCAAAATAGTATCGTTATTGATGTTGTTTGATACTATTTAGTGGTTACAAGAGAATAGGTAATTTTAATTTGATATATTTTCTTGCAGATACTATTTATAGTTTTAATTTCAATCTGAGTGAGCTAGAACCGTTTACATTAAGCCATTTTAAAAAGAAGAACGAAAATTTTACGAATGAAGATTATTAAATTTGCTTTTGGTATTGTTATAGTTTTGGGTATGTTCTCAACTTTCAAGTCATTTGCAGGAAATTTCAATCCGGACAATCCCTATGCACTGGATTATATATTGGCTAGTCCCGATACGATTAAACCCAGATATAATGATTTCATAAATGATACCATAAAAAATCCTTTTGACCTAAAGGATCCGTCAGTTGTAGAGAAAACGGTAGAATATGATCCTGAAACAGGAATGTATATCATTACCGAGAAAATTGGAAAAGACTATTTTACCGCTCCCACATATATGACTTTCAATGAGTATTTGGAATGGAAAGATCGACAACAAAGAATCGAATACTTCAAACAATTGTCAGGCTCTGGTTCCGGCAATAGAAGTAAAAGGGGGATTGTAGATCCAGCTTCTTATGTAAGCGTAAAAAAGGACCTTGTTGAGAGAATATTTGGAGGCAATGAAATCACGATTAAACCTCAGGGAAGCATTCATCTTACTCTAGGTGCATCTAGACAGATTATGGAAAATCCGGCTTTTGAATTAAGAGCACAAAGGGTATGGAATCCTATATTTGATGAAGGAATTCAAGTTAATGTAGAAGGAGGGATTGGTGATAAGATGAAGTTGAATTTTAACTATAATACTAAAGCTAGTTTCGATTTTGACAATAAAATAAAACTTAAATACGATAGTGAAGAGTTTAATGAAGATGCCATTTTAAAGAAAATTGAAGCGGGTAATGTGAGTTTACCACTAAGAGGAAATTTGATTCAAGGAGGACAAAATCTTTTTGGAATAAAGACTGAATTGCAATTTGGACATTTGAGACTTATTGCCATCGCTTCGCAACAAAGGTCTGAACAAAAAAATGTTAAAATAGATAGGGGTGCAGTTAAGCAAGTATTCGAAATAAAACCCATTAAATACGATGAAAACAGACACTTCTTTCTTTCTCACTACAACCGAGAATCATATGAAGATGCAATAGATTCTCTTCCTGCGATAAATACTCCATTCAGAATAACCAGACTTGAAGTTTGGGTGATTCCTGATAGAAATGAGACTCATGATCTTCGAGATATTTGTGCTATTGCTGATTTGGGAGAGGGATATCCTGGATTTTATACCAATAAATTCAATGCTCCCGACACTAATGATATAGATAAGTATTATTTGGACTATACAAAAAAGAAGAGTCTTATTTTACCTGATAATAATGTCAGTAGTTTCTTTAATAAAATCAAAAATGATGATGTCACCAGACTAAAAACCAAGGTTTCAACTAATCTGGCAACAAAATATAATATGCGGACCGGTAAAGACTTTGAAGTTTTCAAAGGGAGAAGACTTAGTACATCAGAATATACTTATAATGCAGAATTGGGGTTCATATCGCTCAACAGACCCTTGCAACCTGAAGATGTTCTTGGAGTATCATACGAATATACTTATTCTTATGGAAATAAAGCTGATACCTTGTTAAGAGTTGGAGAATTTACTGAATTCTCAGATACGATTGGAAAAGTGATGTATGTTAAAATGCTTAAAAGTAAAGCCCAAAGCCCAAATCTACCCGAATGGGATTTGATGATGAAAAATGCATATTACATAGGTGCATCGGATTTCGATAGTGAGAGTTTTAAATTGGATGTATTTTATGAGGGACAGGATGGTTCATTCAAGAGATTTATTCCTGAAACCGGATATAGAGACAGACCATTGCTTCAAGTATTTCAGTTGGATAATATCAATGTTATGGGTGATCTTCAACCTGATGGTATTTTTGACTTTATTCCAGGTGTAACAGTTATGCAGAGGTCAGGAAGTATTATGTTTCCTGTCTTGGAGCCTTTTGGAAAATCGATGAACAAACTCTTTAAGGGGGATACAACTTTGATAAATAAATACGCATACAATGATTTATATAGAAAATCTGTTGTGAAAGCAGAAAAAAATCAAGAAAAAGATAAATTCATCTTAAAAGGTGAGTACAAATCAAAAGAGTCCAATGAAATATCCCTTGGTGCTTGGAATATTCAAGGAAATCCGGTAGTAACATCAGGAGGTAGAGTATTACAAGAAGGAATAGATTACGATTTGGATAGAGGCGCCGGAAAAATCAGAATTATCAATCCGGCTATTTTACAATCAGGTAGAGGTGTCAATGTAAAGTTTGAGGATAATTCATTGTTCAATCTTACTCAAAAAAATCTCATTGGTTTAAGAGCTGACTATGAAGTAAACAAGCATTTTAATATCGGTGCTACATATATGCACTTATTTGAAAGACCATATACTGAAAAAGTTAGCTATGGAGATGATCCTATAAATAATAGAATGTTTGGACTGGACGTAGATTATAGTACAGAAGTGGATTGGCTAACTAGAGCCATTGATAAATTACCAATTATCAGCACAAAAACCCCTTCAAAAATAAGTTTTAAGTCTGAAGTAGCTGCCCTTAAACCCGGACACTCCAAAGCAATTAATAATGGTGAAGAAAAAGGAGGAGTGATTATCTTAGACGACTTTGAGGGTGCTTCTGTAAAATTATATCTCAATACAGAGAATGAGTGGATGATTTCGAGTACACCTTATGATCCTAATCTAGGAGGAGAATTTCCTGAACAATCCGATACAGGTCTGGCATATGGCGCAAATAGAGCCTTGTTGAGTTGGTATACTGCCGAAGGAGGATCAAGACAAACGGGAGATAACGTAGACCCATATACCAGATTGGTATTGCAGAAAGAGCTATTTGAAAAAGAAATACCTATCGGTTCACTACCGGATTTAAGAACATTTGATATCAATTTTTATCCCAGCGAAAGAGGTCCATACAATTTTGATATCCCTGATGGATATACTGTCGGAGGACGTAAAGTATCTTCCGGAATTGACGAAGATAGTGAACGAGGTATTATACTAAAAGATCCTGAATCCAGATGGGGTGGAATGATGAGATATATTAGATATAGCGATTTTGAGCAATTGAATATGGAATATATCGAATTTTGGATGCTTAATCCTTTTATGGAAACCAAAACCCATCCTGAACAAGATCCTGATGAAATAGGTAAAATAGTTTTCAATATTGGAAATATATCCGAAGATGTGCTGAAAGACGGTTTGCAATTATATGAAAATTCATTACCTCTACCGGGGGAATATGTTCCTAAAACAAAAACAGTATGGGGAGAAGTTCCAAATGATACTCCTCTTGATGATGCATTCCCCAATAATTCAAACCAAATAAAAGTATTAGATGTAGGGCTTGATGGTATGAATGATAGCCTGGAATTAATTCATTACAGGGATTATATAAATAAAGTTACAAATAAATTCCCCAATTATGTTTTTCACGATGTTTCAAATGATAACTGGCTATACTTTGGTTCTGAAGATCTTAAGAATAAAAATCTATTAGAGCGATATAAAAAATACAACAACACTCAAGGAAATTTCCCGGATAGAAAAAAGGAAGAAAGGCGTGGTAAACTCAGACCTGATAAAGAAGAGTTGAATAATAATAAATCTTTGGATGTTACCGAGTCATACTACAAATACGAAATTGATTTACCTATGGTTCCCAGTAGCATCAGGGAAGGCTATGAATTGGATACTGCTGACGCCGGTGTTAGAAAATATGTTACGGATACTAAAATAGTTAAGCCTAAAAACGGAAAAGATGAGTTATGGTATAGATTTAGGATACCTATAAGTGATGATGAACAGTTCAAGGTAGGTGATATAGATGGTCTGAGATCGATGCAATTTATGCGTCTTTATTTTAAAAATTTCAAAAACCCAAAGACTTTTAGACTTGCCGAATTTGGGATGGTAAGAAATCAATGGAGAAAGACGCAGGAATGTTATAGTGATAATGTAAGTCCTGAATTGAATCTTGATATTGTTGGCTATGAGGAAAATCAAAATAAAAAGCCGTTTGGATATAAATCTCCTCCCGGAATTAAGAGAGAAAAACTTCTTACAAATTATGCTAATATAAGACAAGATGAGAAATCTCTAGTATTGAAATTCAAAGGATTAAGGGATTCTTGTATTCTTGGTGTTTATAAAATAATGAATTTTGACGCTAGGCTATTTAACAATCTTCAACTCTTTGCCCATGCTGAAAGTGATATGGAGATCAATGATCAAGATTTGAAATTATTTATTAGAATAGGAAAAGATTTTAAGGAAAATTACTATGAGTATGAGATTCCACTAAAATTATCTGAATTAAGTGGGGGAAATACTCTTGAAAACCTTTGGCCGGATGCCAATTTAATGGATGTTACATTTAAAGCTTTCACTGATCTTAAGCTCGAAAGAAATAGGGTTGGAGCTCCATTGGACAAAGTTTATCAAAAATCAGACAATAGTAATATCAATAATAAAGGAGCCATATTAAAAATCAAAGGTAACCCAAGTTTGGGTTATATAAAGGGAATGGAAATTGGATTGACTAACTATACTCCGGTGCCTTTTAGCGGAGAAGTGTGGATTAATGAATTGAGGGTTGGTGGACTTAAAGAAAAAGGCGGTATTGCTGCAACAGCCAATTTGGATGTAGGTTTGGCAGATCTAGGTTCATTTAATGCTTCCTTTAATTATATGAGTGTAGGTTTTGGTGCTATTGATGAAAAATTGGCTCAAAGATCATTGGAGGAAGTTATAGATTATGACCTATCCACATCATTGCAAATGGGTAAATTTTTCCCTAAAAAATGGGGTGTTAATTTACCTGTTTATATGCAATATGGTCAAACTATCCGCAAACCTGAATACGATCCATATGAACTGGATTTGACAGTTGATGAAAACTTACTCAATGCTAGAGATGCCGCTCAGAAGCAAGAGTTCAAAGATAGAGCATTGGATGTCGAGACAGTCAAATCACTAAATATATCGAATATCGGTATCAACAAAGGGAATACAAAGTACCCTTGGGCTCCTGCAAATTTGAAAATGGGATATTTTTATACCAATAAGAATACAAAAAATGCTATTCTCAAAAATGCAGACGAAGAAGATCAAAAACTGACAATGGATTATGGGTTCTCAAGAGGAACTAAGTATATCAAACCATTTAAAAAAGTCAAATGGATAAAGACTAAATTCATTAAAGATATACATTTTAATCTATTTCCGAATTCATTCTCGTTTAATACTCAATTGAGAAAATATCTGAGTACTAGATCTTATCGAGAACCAACAGAAGAAGAATTTCCCGGCGGATATAATTTTGAGGACAATAGGTTTACTTGGGAAAGAAACTACAATATGCAATGGAGCTTCACAAAGGATTTAAAACTCAATTTCGTTGCCGGAACAAGAGCAATAGTTGATGAATTGAAGAAATGGGGAGTGTCAAATGTATATAAAGACGTTTATGGTGTAGAAACACCAAAGTCTGAAGCAAAAGATTATATGTATAACAGTCTAAAGAACTTTGGAAGACCTAAAGATTATAATCATACAATTGACTTGTCCTATAAACTTCCACTTAAAAATATCCCATTTATGAAATGGATAAAAGTAAGTGCAAAATATAGGGCAACTTATAATTGGATGGGAAAAACACCGTATTTATTTAAAGATTATGGTAATACTATTCAAAACACACAAAATAGATCTGTTAATGCAAGGTTTGATTTTAAGAAATTATACTCAAGTATAAAATATCTAAAAGAAATAGATAAAGGATTTTCGGGTAAAAAGAAGAAAAAGAAAAAACGTAGAAAGAAGAAATCCTCTATCAAATCTTCTAAAAATTCCAAGAAAAACAAAAAGAAGAAGAAGAAAAGACAGATTAGTACTTTAGAAAAAATTATCTTTAGACCATTATTAGCATTGAGAGATGTGAAAATAACTTACAAAGAAGATCTAGGTACTACTATTCCTGGATATACCAAAGGTATGGAAATACTTGGAGCAAGCAATAATTTCAAAGAACCAGGCTATGACTTTATTCTCGGCTTGCAACCTAACTTTGATAAAGGCTGGCTAGATAATGCAGCTGAGAACAATTGGATCGTTAGAAACAAATTCTTTAATGAACAATACTATCAAAAAGACAAACAAAGCTTTAGTGCTAAAATCAATATAGAGCCGATAAATAAACTTGAAATAGATGTCACATTTAAAAAATCATATATGGAGGATAAATCCGGAATCTTTAAGGATACAGCAAGTCAGTCACCTATTCCCATATATGCATCATTGTCCAAAATGGATAGAGGGTCATTTGAGGTAACATACTTTGCTATGAATACATTATTTGCCAAAGATTATGAGACACTATTTGATAAGTTTTCTGCCTTTAGAAAAGATATTTCAAAAAGGCAAGCTACATTAGTAGGAATAACCGCTAAACACCCTGAACATCCTGAATATATGTACGGATATGGACCACAAAGTCAGGATGTATTGATTCCTGCATTTTTAGCGGCATATACCGGAGTGTCTCCTGATAAAGTTGATCTGAAAATTTACAAAAGAATATCTGCACTTGATTATATACCTGCACCCAATTGGAAAGCAAAGTGGGACTTAAGTAGATATTCATTCTTTAAAGGAATTTTTTCATCATTTAGAATAACAAATGGATATACATCTACCCTGAAAGTGAGTTCCTTCCAAACAGACCTCAATTTCAGGAAATTTAATAATGGGGTTGACGATAATGAGCTCAATTATTATTCAGAATACATAATTCCGGCAATGGTATTGGATGAGCGTTTTGAACCTGTTATTGGTATTGATATTAAGACCAAAAGTGATCTTTCAATTAGATTTGAATATAAGAAATCCAGAAGTATGCTGTTGAGTCAAAAATCACTTCAACAGATGAGGACGGAAGAGATTGTATTTAATCTTGGGTATGTTATAAAGGATGTCAATATACCGTTTTTGACTAGAAAAAAGAAGAAAAATAAACGGAAAAATAAAAAGGATAAATCTTTGGATTCAAAATCAAAGACAGGAAGAAAATCAAAAAGTGCAAAGAACAACCTAAGAGATTTGAAGATGTCTTTTGACTTTTCTATCCGGGATAACGAAACCAAAGAATACTTGTTTGATAAGGGTAGAAAAGGGAAACCTACTCACGGTAATTATCGAGTGTCTATTACACCTACTTTGGAATACAATATAAATGATAATTTTGCTGTACAGTTAGATTTTAGTTATGATATGACAAAACCATATGTCAATAATTCGTATCCATCTACAAATTATAAGGGAACTGTCACTGCAAAATACTCTTTGAAATAGAATAATTGTTAAAACCTCCAAGACTATATCAGCCTTGGAGGTTTATTTACTTATCAAACTCAATATTTTATCTGATTATAAAAACTAAAGTAGTGAGTAATGCGGGAAAAAAAATAATAGTGTCTGTTACAAATGATCTTACTACTGATCAAAGGGTAGCAAAGATATGTGACACACTATTGGAATTGGATTACGAGGTGATATTGGTCGGCAGAAGGCTCAAAACGAGTCAAGCTATCAATCGTAAATACGATACAAAAAGATTTAAGCTTTGGTTTAATAGCGGTGCTTTGTTTTATGCTAATTACAATATCCATTTGTTCTTTTACCTACTCTTTTCAAAATTTGATGCCCTTTGGAGCAATGATTTGGATACTTTGCTCTCCAATTACCTAGTCTCAAGACTGAAAGGGGAAAAAATCATTTTTGATAGTCATGAATACTTTACGGAAGTTCCTGAATTGGTCAATAGACCGAGAGTGAAAAAAATATGGAAACTTATCGAAAGACAAATTGTTCCAAAGCTAAAACATATATTCACTGTTAGCCCCTCTATAGCTAAATTGTACAATGAAGAATATGGAGTAAATGTCAAAATTCTCCGTAATTTACCGCAACTATCCGATGATATTGCCCTAAAAAAAGATTTGAAAGTAGAAGATAAAAATATATTGGTATACCAAGGGGCTGTCAATATAAACAGAGGGATAGAATATATGGTAAAAGCCATGAAGTATATTGACAATGCAGTATTGTATATTTTAGGTGTAGGAGATATTTATGAAGATATTCATGATTTGATATCAAAGTTAGAATTAAACGACAAAGTGAAAATGCTTGGTGAAATTCCCTTGGAAAATCTTAAATCATATACAGTACAAGCAGATATTGGACTAAGCTTGGAAGAAAATGCCGGATTAAATTATAGATATGCATTACCGAATAAATTATTTAATTATATTCATGCAAATATTCCTGTTTTGGTATCTGATTTACCTGAAATGAAAGCAGTAGTCAATAAGTACAATATAGGAGAAGTGATCGAAAATCACGATGAAAAACATATAGCAGACAAAATAAATAGCATGCTCAATGATAAAGAGAAAATGCAATTTTGGAAAGCCAATACTAAAAAAGCAATGGCGGAATTGAATTGGGAAAAAGAAAAACAAATCATCAAAACTGTACTTTGAAAGAAATAAATATCATATCATTCGATGTTCCCTTTCCACCAAACTACGGCGGTATTATCGATGTGTTTTTCAAGATAAAATACTTTCACTCCAAAGGTATCAAAGTTCATTTACACTGTTTCGAATACGGTAGAGAAGCCCAAAAAGAATTGGAAAAATATTGTGAGTCTGTTCATTATTATAAAAGGAAAACAGGTTTAGTATCAAATTTAAGCCTATTGCCCTATATAGTAAAATCCAGAATTTCCGGTAAATTAAAGCAAAACTTACTAAAAAATAACTTTCCTATTCTATTTGAAGGATTGCACACAACCTATTTATTGGACGATAAAGATTTTAAAGCCAGGAAAAAAATATTTCGTGAACACAATATTGAGCACGATTATTATCGCCATCTATCAAATGCAGAAAAAAATCCTATAAAAAAATTATACTATCTGGTAGAATCAATAAAGTTAAAATATTACGAGAAAATTGTCACTAAAGCAGATGTGTCACTTATTCTATCAATGACAGATTTGAAATATTTCAAACATAGTTATCCTCATAGTAAATTTGTTTTTGTACCAACCTTTCACAATGCCGATAAGATAAAAATTAAGCCCGGAAAAGGGGATTATGTTCTTTATCACGGTAATTTGAGCGTATTGGAAAACTCTGTTGCTGCAAAATTTATTATTAACAAGATATTCAATGATTTGGATATCCCCCTTGTGATTGCTGGACTAAATCCCGGTAAAGAGTTAAAAGATTTAGTTAAAAAGCACAAAAACATAACATTAATTGCTAATCCTGAAGATTCTAAATTAAATGAGCTTATCTTCAACGCTCAAATCAATTTTCTCTATACAAACCAAGCTACCGGTCTTAAACTAAAATTACTAAATGTACTTTACAATGGTAGATTTTGTCTAGTGAATTCAAAAATGATTGAAGGAACGACTTTAAGTGATATTTGTATTGTGAAGAATGATATAGACGATATAAAAGATACAATCACGAAATTATCCGGTATGGAATTATCCGATGCAGAAATTGAAAAAAGAAAAAATATACTGGAAGAAGATTACTCCAATAGCAATAGCTTTAAGACGATAATCGAGGCATTAAAAGCATAGGCTTAATGCTTGTCTTATTTGCGTTAATTGATTGTTGGTGTCTGGTCAAGTGTAATGTTTCGTGTAAGTTGAATTCGCTAAGAGGTTAAAAACCTTTAGCTCAGTATGTGCTTTACCTTGAGCCAAAGTGTCTTTGACTTTGACCTCTTGGCGACATCCATAAACATCAACCTGAAACTTGAGACTTGACTTGACACTAGTATGGAGAAAATGAAAAATACGGAGAATAAAAACAATATTCTCCTTACTAATGCGGAGAATAATATGTAACTAACTAATAACTACTAATACCAATTTAACTCTCAAATGACGCATATATTCCATTTTAATTTTCCAATATTTTCGTTAAAAATACTCGACGTAGCTAGGTGTCATTGTGAAATATTTTGTGGAATAGTACCGGTCTTTGGGATTTGTCGGTCTGTGGGTTAGTCTTTTTAATTACCACAATTTATTCATATTCATTGTCTTGACAATGGTTGTTAATTTATCGTCTTGGCTGCTTATGAGGTTCAACTAAGTTGAAATAAAAAAGAATCAGTATTTATGCTATGTTGTTTTTCACGTAGTGAACTAATGTATGATTGTACCGGTATAAAGCTAATAGATTTATTTATTGGCAATATCCATTATCAATTGTACCACTAATCAATTTTAATATCGAATTCTCCATCCACTATCGTTGCTGTATCATAAAGTACAAAATAATGATAGTTCTGATCTTTAACCGCTCTAAACTGAATCATTTATTACCTTAATTTTTGTCATTTGCACGACATTTGTTATTTATATTTAGATTTATTTAAAATAAAGCTAGTATTTTTATCCCTTTATACTATCAATTATTTTAAATTGCAATAATTTTTAAAAATAAAACCCCTAAAAAATGAATTCAAAACTTGGTAGTGGAATAATGCTTCTTTGCATAATGTTTATAGCAATCTTTTTCTTATCCTATTCTAATAATCCTCCTAATGGCAAAACGGGAGCTCCCGGAGATGGACTCTGTTCGGATTGTCATAATCCAAATGGAAATGATTTTGGTGGAAACCTTGAGATAAGTGGATTACCAAGTATAATAGAAGCAGGAACGGAATATACTCTTACTATCACATCATCTTATACTATGGGAAGTCCTGTAAAGGCCGGGTTTCAAATGGTCGGATTAGATGGTTCTGACAATAATGTTGGGACTTTATCCGAACCATCAGCTAATTCGGTATTGACGAATTCAGGTGGTAGAACTTACGATGAGCATAATCCAGCTCAAAATTTTAATGGTAACACAGAGGTATCTTGGAATGTCAATTGGACAGCTCCTTCCGGACCTGATGGAGAGAATATTACTTTTTATGCAGCTTCAATGATAGCTAATGGAGCTAATGGAAATTCCGGAGATCAGCTGGTAACTACTAATGTTTCCGGAACTTTAGAGGTTACAATTATACCTCTTGAGATTTCTCTTTTGAGCAAGACAGATATCACTTGTTTCGGTAATAACGATGGAAGTGCCGAAGTTGAAGTTAGTGGTGGAGAGATGCCTTATAGTTATGAGTGGAGCAATGGTGAAACCTCTAATCCTGCTACAATGTTAGTTCCCGGAATGAATAGTGTAACTGTAACTGATAATCTTGGTTCTACTATAGACCTAAATCTTGAAATATTAGAACCGGAAGAGTTATTAATAGTCAATGATGAAGCGGTTTCAAACACCTGCGAAAATAGTGAAAATGGATACATAACAGTTGAGATTGAGGGAGGTATAACAGATTACACTTATTTATGGTCAAATGGATCAACAGATCAAAACATTAGTGAATTGGGAGAAGGTACATACTCCTTGACAGTTACAGATGCCAATAATTGTACTGTTATGAAAAGTTGGGAATTAATCACACAATTTGATTCACCTGAATTTGATATTGTAGGTGCCGATGAAATTTGTGATGGCGATATAGTGGAATTAAGTTTGGAGGATAATTATTCTTCTTACGAATGGTCAACAGGAGAGACCACAGAAACTATTTTTGTAAGTACTGAAGGAGAATATTCTGTTACAGTAGAAGATTTCAATGGATGTACAGGTTCATCGATGAAGGAAATTATTGGTTTAGAAACACCTGAAGGAGAAATAATAGTACAGGAAAATACATTTTGCCAAGGAATGGGAGAAGTTGTACTTTCTTCTACCTATGATGCGATGCAATATTTATGGTCAACAGGAGAAAGTTCTTCTAGTATCACAATAATGCAAGAGGGTATGTATTTTTTAACGGCTACAAGTTTTGACGGCTGTGAAGCGATAGATTCATTTGAGTTTAGTAAGCCTGATAGCTTATTTGTTTTAATTGACACACTGATTGGTAACAAGTGTTTTGGCGATAGCTCAGCCTATGCAATTTTAGGGGCTAAAGGCGGTGTAAAGCCCTATATTTTTACTTTTTATGACAATCTACATAATGACACTTTGATATTATCAATAGGTGATACAATATTCAATCTTCAACAAAATAATTATTTATTGACAGTTATGGATGAAGCTCAATGTGAAGATTCAATCGTATTAAATATTATTGACCCATCAATTGTAGTTAGTAATATTGTATATTCAGGAGAAACTGCAGTTGGTGCAAATGATGGTAAAGCTAGTGTGACGCCGGAAGGGGGGACTCCTCCATACCAAGTTATGTGGAGCACGGGAGATACTACAAATAGTATTCAGAATTTAAGCCCGGGATCTTATTTTGTAAGTATAATTGATTCAAATGCTTGCAATATTGAGGAAAATTTCAATATTTCGTCCGGAAATTGCTCGCTAACTGCAATAGCAGAAGTAACAAATATTCAATGCTTCGGGGAAAGTAACGGTAAAATAGTATTGAGTGTTGAAAATGCAGCACAGCCTGTTCAATACACATGGTCAGAAGGTTCAGTAACATCAGAAGGAATTTTGCAAGATATTTCTGCAGGGACTTATAGTGTAATAATAGTTGATGCAAATTCCTGTGAATTTACTATTACAGATATTAATGTTTTGCAACCGGAAAAATTAAATGCTTCGGTGAATATTGTAAACGAGACACTAAGAGGAAAAAATGATGGATCAGCCAGTGTGGTAATAACCGGAGGCGTAGCACCATATATTACTAAATGGAGTAATGGTATGAGCGGTAATTCGATAAATAATTTGAGTCCAGGAGATTATTCGGTAAGTATTACAGATTCAAATGACTGCTTGACAGAAAGCAATTTCAAAATTACAGTTGGGGCGATACCCGATAATGATGGTGATGGTTTCAATGAAGATGAGGATTGTGACGATAATAATCCGGATATCAATCCTGACGCAACAGAAATTCCAAATAATGATATAGATGAAAATTGTGATGGCATTATACTCATAATAGATGAAGATGGAGATGGCTTTAATTCTGATGATGATTGTGACGATAACAATCCCAATATATATCCGGGCGCAACAGAGATTCCCAATAATGGTATTGACGAGGATTGTGATGGAGAAGATTTGACAACTGCAATATCAAAATTAGAAAACAAAAATATTAAAATATATCCTAATCCAAGCAGAGGGATCATTAATATTGAAATTCAAGGTTCTGAAAAGTTTTTAATAAAACTATTTACGCTTACAGGTAAGGAGATTCCTATTGTTTTAATAGATAAAAAAGTCGATTTAAAAAATATAAATAATGGAGT
>Ga0256831_1000473_pt1 | contig 20925 bp, 27 predicted proteins | sample 132544metaG_FD_189087 | JGI IMG/M metagenome (GOLD analysis project Ga0256831, IMG submission 189087) | Hydrothermal vent microbial communities from Lau Basin, Pacific Ocean - 132-544 | ecosystem: Environmental > Aquatic > Marine > Hydrothermal vents | place: Pacific Ocean: Lau Basin | collected... | reverse complement strand
CCTCCCCCTTTCGGGGTCGGTACCCATTGTCCCGGCCATTGTAGCCCGCGTGTAGCCCGGGGGATTCGGGGCATACGGACCTGCCGTTGCCCGCACCTTCCTCCGGCTTAGCGCCGGCAGTCCCCCCAGTGTGCCCGGCGTCCCCGAAGGGACCCGCTGGCAACTGGGGGCGCGGGTCTCGCTCGTTGCCTGACTTAACAGGATGCTTCACAGTACGAACTGACGGCGGCCATGCACCACCTCTCAGCTACTCTGGTAGGGTCTTCAGCCCGACCTTCATCGAGCTGTCTCCCCCGGTAAGCTTCCCGGCGTTGAATCCAATTAAACCGCAGGCTCCACCCGTTGTCGTGCTCCCCCGCCAATTCCTTTAAGTTTCAGCCTTGCGGCCGTACTCCCCAGGCGGCGGGCTTAACGGCTTCCCTCCGGCACCGGGCCAGCTCGTGGCTGGCCCGACACCTAGCCCGCATCGTTTACAGCCAGGACTACCCGGGTATCTAATCCGGTTCGCTCCCCTGGCCTTCGTCCCTCACCGTCGGACCCGTTCCAGCCGGGCGCCTTCGCCACAGGTGGTCCTCCCGGGATTATAGGATTTCACCCCTACCCCGGGAATTCCCCCGGCCTCTCCCGGTCCCTAGGCTGGCAGTATCCCCCGGAATTCTGACGGTTAAGCCGCCAGATTTCCCGGGGGACTTACCAGCCCGGCTACGGACGCTTTAGGCCCAATAATAGTGGCCGCCACTCGGGCCGCCGGTATTACCGCGGCGGCTGCCACCGGCCTTGCCCGGCCCTTGCTATGGGGAGCTGTTTAGGCTCCCCGACAGCCCCTGCGATGCAGGGGCACTCCGGCTGACCCCGTCGCGGTTTCCCGCATTGCGGAGGTTTCGCGCCTGGTGCGCCCCGTAGGGCCTGGACCCTTGTCTCAGGGTCCATCTCCGGGCTCCCACTCTCATGGCCCGTACGGATCTTCGGCTTGGCGGGCCGTTACCCCGCCAACTACCTAATCCGCCGCAGCCCCATCCTCGGGCTGTGCCGCCCCTTACGGGAACGGCACACTTTCGGGGATGGGGGAATTCCACCACCCATCCCCTATGGGGGTTTAGCCCCAGTTTCCCGGGGTTATCCCCCTCCCGAGGGTAGGTTGGCCACGTGTTACTGAGCTGTCCGCCGGTGCGTGAACCCCGAAGGGCCCACGCCCCATGACTACCATGGCTTAGTCCCAGCCGGATAGCAGCGGCCTCTGGCAGGATCAACCAGAATTGGCGGGGGAGGGACGGTGAATACGTCCCAACGCCCACCGGTTTGCCCTGCTGGCAAGCCCATCTTGGGCGTGCGCCTTTGCACGCCCTCACCACCTATACCGCGGGTGGGAACTCTACCCCCCCATCCCGGGCTTACGCCCTGTCGGGGTCCTTGCCGGACCCGCGGTTACTATTGTCTTTACACCTCATATGTTTATAAGGCTTGTGCTTGACCTCTCACGGACGTGTTTTCTCCTTACATCGATAGGATATATAAACGTTTTCGTGCAAGTTACGTTAGATACAAAAAACCTCGTTTAGGATGTAAGGACATGATGGACCTCCATGTCCATTCTGTGTTTAGCGATGGTGAACTCATACCCTCCGAAATAGTCAGGAGGTGTGCGGAATTGGGTTACGAGGGTGTTGCAGTTACAGATCACGCAGACTTTTCCAACATACCCGTAATACTAAAAGAACTCGAAAGGCTGAAGGATTTTAGAGACGACTACGAGATACCGATGCTGTTCGGCGTTGAAATAACGCACGTCCCACCCAAGTTGATAGGTAAAGCTGTGGAACTCGCTTGGAAGGAGGGGGCGGAAATAGTAATCGTTCACGGGGAAACGATAGTAGAGCCAGTCAAGGAGGGAACGAACTATCATGCGGTTCAGGAGGAGATAGACATCTTGGCCCATCCGGGGATATTAGATTTAAAAACGGCCGAACTTGCAAGGGAAAACGGAGTTTACCTTGAAATAACGACGAGAAAAGGGCACTGCTTAACCAACGGCCACGTTGCAAGGATCGCCGATGAGGTGGGATGCGATCTGGTTTTAAACAACGACGCTCATACTCCAAGTGACTTCGTCAGCGTTGAGATGGCGAGAAAGATTTTGATCGGAGCGGGCGTTGAAAAAGTCGATTCGGTCTTCGAAAACTCCAAGAGGATACTGAAGAAAAGGCTGAGGTGAGCAAAAGGCTTAAGGTATGTATGAATACGTATTGACATGGAAAGGAGGAGACTTCAGATCGTCGGCGGTTCGAGTTACATGATAAGCCTACCGAAGAGCTGGATCAAAAGAAACAATTTAAAGAGGGGAGACGAACTGATTCTTATCGAGTTTGACGATCATCTAAGGATAATGCCCAACAACTCAAAGAGTAAAGTTGTGAAAGTCAGGCTACCGAGGGTGGGTGACGAATTCATAAAGCGACTCTTCTACAGCCTCTACATACAGGGATCGGACGAGATAGTAGTTGAAAACGTTGACACGAATTTGAAGGATAAGATAAAGGATAGCATCAAGAACCTCGTCGGAATGGAGATAGTTGACGTCGATTCGGATAAGATGGTTTTGAAATGCCTGACGACATCTTTCGATGTCGAAAAGGCGGTAAAGCGTTTGTGCCAGATCGTTGTGGAGATGTTTGAATGCGTTGAAAGGTTTGTAAATACAAGAGAACTCTTCAACTACATCGAGAAACTCGAGGAGGAGGCCGATAAGTTCTACATACTATCCCTCAGAATGATATACAAAAAGGTTTTCGAGTATTCCAACACGAGCGAGCTGTTTACGAGCGTTGAATCTCGATCATTCGTCAAGCTACTTGAAGAGATTGCGGACTCGCTCTACGATATGGCTACGAGCTTCTGCATCTGTCGGGAGTTTTTAGAGACTCTGAAGAACTTGAAGAGGCTGTTCGAAATTGCGGTAGATTCTTACTTCAAGAGGGACAGCTTCATGAGCATAAATCTGATTGAGATGGCCAACAACGTGGAGAATCAGATACTTTCCCTATGCTATCCGAAAAACTGCCCCGTAAGGAACAGATACTGTGAGGTCAGTCCCCTCTTAGAGGTTTGCAGATGTATAAAGTCGATGGGGGAGATGTCTTTTAATACAGCGGTGTGTAGGGATGTGATGTTATGATAACGGATAGAGTCAGGAAGTTGGTTGAGGATTACAGAAACGTGACGATCGGCATATTCGGATCTCATTCGGCAAAGGAGATAGGAATGTCCGCAAAGGCTTGGGGCTTTAAGACGGTCGTGATAGTTCAGAGGGGGAGAGACAAGCTCTACACTAAGTTCAACCGCTGGCTATACGACGAATTCATAATTTTGGATAGGTTCAAGGACATGGTCAACGAGGAAGTTCAGGAGAGGTTGAGGGAGCTGAACACGATATTCATACCCAATAGAAGTTTTGCAGTTTACGTCGGTTACGATGCAATAGAAAACGAATTCGAAGTCCCGATATACGGTAACAGATACCTCTTAAGAGCCGAAGAGAGAAACTACGAGAGAGGTCAATACTATCTGCTCAAAAAGGCTGGAATCAGAATTCCAAAGGAGTTTAAGTCGCCAGAGGAGATTGACAGGCTCGTTGTAGTGAAGGTTCAGCAGGCAAAGAATCCGTTGGAGAGAGCGTTCTTCTACGCAATTTCTCCAGAGGACTACTACAGACAGGCTGAAAAACTGATAAAAGCTGGAGTTATAGACGAAGAGGGTTTAAAGAATGCGAGGATAGAGGAATACGTTTTGGGAGCGAGGTTCAACGCGAACTTCCACAGCTACGCTCTGAAGGATGTTTTCGGTGATTTCGACTTCGTGGGTTTCAGCGATAGAAGGCAGGTGAACCTTCAAGGATTTCTAAACTTACCGGCGAGGGATCAGTTGAAGATAAACGTTCCGGTTAAAAACGAGGAGATAGGACACTTCGGAGTTACGATGAGGGAAAGCAAGCAGGACATGGTTTACGAGACTGCGGAGAAGTTCATAAGGATTTGCGAGAAGGAGTATCCGCCCGGTATCATAGGCCTGTTCGGTTTGCAAGGTGCCATAGCCTATTCGCCAGAGGACGACACTAAGCTTGAGTTCGTGGTCTTTGACGTTTCGATGAGGGTTCCGGGCGATCCCTGCATGGGTCCGACATCGCCAGAGATGAGAAACCTCAGCCTGAAGCACGGGGTGAGAATTGAAGACCCACTCGACTTAACGATGATGGAGATCAAAAGGGCTTTAGAAGATGGGAGATTGCCTGAAATAGTAACTTAGATTGTGAAGAGCTTGTATTTAGTGTCTGGATTTTGCAACTCGTGTATGATTCTTTGGACGATGCACTTAATCGGATCTATCTTAACCCTCTTTGCTATGTCCTCAAAACTCTTGAAAGGCTCTCTCTTCCTCTCATCTATTATCGTCCACATCGTCTTCTTACCTATACCGGGTAAAAGCTCGAGCTGATGTAACTTCGTCGTTATGGACTCGGATTTGTTGAAGAATTCAACAAACCTCTCCTCCTGTTCCTTAACGATTTGTTCCAAAACGTAGGGCAACTCAGACTTTGCGGTTGCAGTCAGATCCTCGTATCTGAGCCTCCTCTTTATCTTGTTCACAACATCCCTCTTGTCCAACTCCTTTCCTATGTAAACTTTATCACCTACGAGGGGATTTTTATCTTTCTTCACACTAACCTCCAAGAGTGTAAAGAACTTCTCACCAACGACGTGAGCCAAAGGTTCCCTCTTGTGTATAGGCCTTTTATCGTCTGGATGACCGTATGGTAGGAAGTCGAGAACGTAAGCGTAATCCTCAAGCTTTTCCTTATCCATCTTCCTTTTTCTCATTTCATCACCTATACTTGTTGATGACATCTAAAATCTGCTCTATCTCGTCCGGATTTAGAGAAGTCTTCTCCTTGGCGTATATCAGCCTAACCTCGTCTGGAATCCTCGGCATTATGTCGACCAACTTCACCGCTATCTCCTTGTTTGGAACCTGAGGCAACTTCAAAAGCTCCTCCACAAGCTCTTTCGCCTTCTCAGCGGGTAACCTTGCAAACGTCCTCAAGTGTTTCAATGCCCTCCTCGTTTCGAAGAGCAATTCCGCCCTCTTCTGCCTTTTTTCGGCTATCTCCTCCATCAACTCTTTAGCTTCAGCTATTGTGATGTAGTCAAACTCTTTAACCTCTTTAAACATAAAAACACCTCCAAAAAAGTTAAGATTTCTGAGGTTTGAGGTGTTCGGGTCTTACGAAGAGGATTTTGTAGGAGTTGCCGTCTCTAACCCTAACGAGGTAGGCCCTTCCTCTCTGACCTACAACAACACCCGTCCTACCCTGAAACCTTGGGTGGGGCATACCCTTGTGAACCGCGGGATCGATATCTATATGCACTCTATCTCCAACCTCAAAGGTCTGCAAAGCCCTACTTATCTTAATCCCCTTCTCTCTGATCTTCTTCCTCAACTTCCTCCCCGATTTGAATCTGAAGCCGTGAGACTTCCAGCCCATCGTATCACCCAACGAACTTGACCTTCATAAGTATTTAACCTTTTAGTATCTCCTCGAACATGTCCACATACTTGGAAGGCCTGTAGAGGAATTCGAGCCTATCCAAATCCTTGACGAGCTTATACATCTCCTCGTTTTTTCTCAACCCCAAACCTTTAGGGATTTTAGGTTTGACGAACCTCAAATCTGGAACTTCACCGTAGTTCGGATTTTTGATCCATCCGTCTTCCGTGTAATAGTAGCATGCTCCTCTCCTAATCCTGTAAGGTTCGTAGTTCGATTTGAAGTGCCTGTAAACCCAATTGGACATCCAAAGTTCTTTGTTCGATGGATTTATCGTTACGTGACCGTAGTTTGGCGGGACTATTACCTTATCACCTTCGAAAGCCTTGACAGCTACGACGTCAACAATTCTACCGTTTTCCTCCCTCTGAAGGAGGTAGATCGCTTCCCCCCTCAAAACCTCGTATATTTCGGTGTAGCTCATGTTCTTTTCCGCTATGGGATGGTAATGTCCGAAGGTCTTTACGAACTCCTTTCCGATTTTTGCGGGAGGAATTACGGTTATGTCGTATCTCAGACCGTGATCCCTTATCCTTTCGTGATCCCCTTTGCTGTAGTAAACGTCTCTAAACATGTAGTAGGCCGGGAAGTTTTCTTTCAACTCCTCCGGATAAGCCAGAACGGGTTTCAGGTCGAAAGCCCACCTAACTTCGGCCTTAAACCTTCTCCCCCCTACCTCGATTTCCATAACCAAAGTTACAAGCTCAATTATAAGACTAACGACAAACGTTTATACAACGAGCGAAATCCACCTTCATGATAGTTGCACACACACCAGATGCAGATGATGCTTTCATGTTCTACGCCATGGTTGAGGGAAAAATCGAGACGAATTTGAAGATAGACCACCTCATAGAGGACATAGAAACTTTGAACAGGATGGCCTTCGAGGGTAAGTTGGATGTAACCGCTTTGTCACTGCACGCCTACGCTTACCTCGACGATAGGTATAGAATACTATCGTCTGGTGCGAGCGTCGGTGAAGGATACGGCCCTATAGTCGTTGCAAGAGAAGAGATGAGTCTTGAGGGTAGAAGGATAGCCATCCCGGGAAGATACACCACCGCAAACCTGCTCTTAAAGATGGCTTTAAAAGATTTCAAACCGATTGAGATGAGGTTCGACGAGGTAATAAATGCCGTGAAGTCTGGGAAGGTGGATGCTGGCCTGTTGATACACGAAGGCCAGATAACCTACGAAACTCACGGTTTGGTAAAGGTCTTAGACCTCTGGGAGTTTTGGAACGATCTAACGTCCTTACCTCTGCCCTTGGGAGTCAACGTTATAAGACGCGATATCGAGGAGGAAAAACAGAGGGAGTTCTTGAGGGCTATGAGGGAGAGCATAAGATACGCTTTGGATCACGTGGATGAGGCTGTCGATTACGCTATGAGATATTCGAGAGGAATGAGTAGGGAGCTTGTAAAGAAGTTCGCTCTGATGTATGTGAACGAATACACATACGAAATGCCGAAGAAGGTCGTGAGGGCAATCGAAACTCTGTTCGAGATTGCCGAAGAAAATGGAATTCTGAAAAAGCCGAAGTTAGACATTCTTTTTTGATGCGGTAAACTCTTCTCCTACCAACGTATTCGCCTTCGATCAGTCCAGCCTTTTCGAGAATGTCTAAATGATACTTCGCCGTTTTCCCGTCCATTCTGAGTTCTTTCATTATTTCGCTGACGCATTTTTCCCCCCTCGTCAAAATTTTGAGTATCATCAACCTCTTCTCCGACCCCAAGGCTTTGAGGATCGTCAGTTTTTCCTAAGAAGTTTTATATGTAATTTCCTCTGCAAGTGAACATGGTAGAACTGATCAGCAGGAGGGACAAGAAGTTGATAGAGAGCGGTGAGTTCGAATTTGAAACGCACATGAGCAGAGATGAGGTTGCCAAATTCCTTCGAGCCTTGGCGGATCACGTCGAAAAGGGTGAGATAGAGGTTTCCTCCGAAGATTGGATAATAAAGTTCAGATTCACCGATCCGATCGAGATAGAAGGAAAGTGGAGGTGAGAAGATAGACGTTGAAAAGTTGAAGAGGTTCGTTCTTGAGAGGCAGAATAAAGATGGTGGTTTCTGTTTCTGCAAGCCCCTCGAATCCACTCTACCAGAAACTTTCTACGCGGTGTCAATACTCAAAACGATAGGATGCGAAATTCCGAGAAGAGAAAACCTGATAGATTTTCTCGAGAAAAACCTCAGAAGGGAGATTTATCCCGTATTCTACGTTTTCAAAACTCTCGAAGTCCTCGAAGTCGAACCCCCAAAGGACTACGGAGAATGGATACTTAACAAGATAAGAAGTTTAACGAAGATACCTCAAACGAAACTCGAAAGTGGAGGTATTACCGCAACGTATCAATTCGACCTACCCAACGTTCTGAAGGACATCTACGCTTTGTCTGAATCTCTCAAGGTCTTGGGATTAAAAATTCCGAAAGATGTCGTTGAGTTCGTGTTGAGGTTCAAGAGGGGCGAAGGTTTCGGCGTGAGTTCGCCAAACTTAAAGGACACTTTTTACGCTTCAAGCGTTGTCGATTGCTACGACGGACTGGTGACTTTTGTCATGAAGCACAAATGTAACGGAGGATTCTCCAAGAAACCAAACTCCTACCCGCCATACTTGGAGGATACGTATTACGCCCTCTCCATCTTGAGAACGTGCAAAAAGGATTGCAGAGACGAGGCCACGCTGGAGTTCGTATTGAGCCTTCAGAATAGGGATGGGGGATTCAGGAGAAGCATTTATTTAGGGGTTTCAACCCTTGAGTTCAGCTACTACGCTGTGGAGTGTCTGAAATGCTTAGGGATGTTTTGATAGTAGGTTTGGGTGGATTCTTAGGTGCGGTAGCGAGATACGTCGTCTCTGGATTGGTTCAGGACGGTTTCACATTCCCAGTTGGAACCCTCTTCGTCAACGTCCTCGGTAGCTTTCTGCTTAGCTTGATAATGTATTTTACGGAGTTTGTAGGTCTGTTCAGCGACGAAACGAGGATATTTTTAACCGTTGGATTTTTAGGTGCCTTTACCACGATGTCAACTTTCAGCTACGAGTCTTTCAAGTTGCTCGAACACGGAGAGGTTAAGTCTTTTATCCTAAACGTAACACTAACCCTGACCCTGACGATAATCGCTGTGTTTTTAGGTAGAGCAGTAGCGATAGCGGTATGGAGAAGGGCATGAAAAATCCGGTTCTCCTTAGGATATACGTCGGTGAGAACGATAGGTGGAAGGGGAAACCGTTATACAGGGCGATAGTTGAACTCGTCAAGGAGAACGGTTTGGCCGGTGCAACAGTTCTCAGAGGTTTGATTGGCTTCGGAAAGGAGAGCGTTTTGAGAACCCCATCGATACTCAGACTGTCAACGGATTTACCGGTCGTCATAGAGATAGTTGACGAGAGGGAGAAGATAGAGAGGGTTAAGCCGAAGATTCTTGAAATGGTTGAGAGGGGGTTGGTTTTGGAGCAGGAAGTTAGGGTTTTGTTCTACGGCTGATCAGCAAAGCTCTTAAACTTTCCAGCGTTTATGTATTCCTCCACCTTCCTTATGAATCTGTCGTTGGTCCTCAAGACTGGTATTATCGTCATATCACCCCTTATGTCCCTTATCCTATCGACGTATTCCACCACATCGTCGTTACCGTAGTAGAGAACCCAGTTCTTGAAATCTCCAACCTCACAAAACGAGGCGTAGGTTATCAACTCCACTATCGCGAATTTGCCGTCAATTATACCGTGCAGAGTTTCGTAATCTATCAAAAACAGCCTGCCGTTTGAGTAGAACAGCCTCTCAGCCTCTAAAGCTATCGCCTGTCTAACGAACTCGTCCAAACTGAACTTCTCAGGCTCGTCAAGCATCACTGGCCCTATGTAAACAATCTGCTTTTGTTCCATGAATTCAAGATCATCCGCAATTAAAAAACTTTTATCGCCAAGCCATCTTCACACAAAACCTCCATTTCCCCGTCGTATCCTATCCTCGTGTATCCCTCGTAAATTTCAACCCAATCTCCAACATCCAAATCTCTATACAAACTCGCATTTTCACCCACAAGAACGACCCTAATCCTACCGCTTTCGTCGGATAGGTATATAACAGCGATCTTCTCCCTCTTAAATCTCTCCCCGAAAAGCCCGCTTACCCTACCCCTCAAGTTGACGACCCTTAAAGGCTTTAAGTCTCCTATCCCGTCCCAAACGTCTCCAACGTTCCCCTTTCCCAAAACCTCGTATCTCAAAACGTAAAAGTGATTTTCCAATTTGAATCCGTTGATCCTCAACAAGTCACCCCTCTCGCATTTAACGTCTCCGATGCAGATGGAAACAGACCTTCCCACGCTCAAAGCGAACCTCGACCCGTTCCTACCGAGAAAAACTCCTTCGATAATTTTCGAAACGTTACCAACGACTTCGAAGTCCCTTTCACTCCTTATCACGTCCGACCTAATCCTAACAACGTCTCCAAGCTTGAATCCGAAGGAGCACTTCAAGGGAACTTCAATCAGCCCTTCACTACACATAACCTTCAGACTATCTCCAACTCCAACGACCACGCCAGAAAGTCTCCTTCCGACATCAACATTCTCACCTCTGGCATATCTGGAGAGAAGCTCAAGAGTTTCGTCATCAACCAAACCTCTGAAGTGCTCGACTACGTCGTCCATAGTTCAATTTCGTCAACGTTTTTAAAGATGATCGCCATGTTAGAACCATGGATACCATCACAAGTGAAGAGATGGCAGTTTTAGATGTAAACTGTGAGTATCACGGCTTATCAAGGCTACAGCTCATGGAAAACGCCGGAAGGGGATTGGCCGAAGAGATATTGAAGAGGTTTGAACCTTGCAACGTTGTGATATTCGCTGGCTTGGGAAACAACGGCGGAGATGCATTCGTTTGTGCGAGGTTTTTGAAGAACTTTAACGTAAAGGTTTTTCTACTCGGTAGGGAGAGAGATATAAAGACCGAAATCGCAAGGAGAAACTTCGAGATTTTAAAGAAGGCTGGATACGAAATCCACGAGGTTAGGGATGAAATACCAGAATTTGAGGCCGATGTCGTAATAGATGGAATCTTGGGAACCGGAGTTAGAGGCAAGCTGAGGGGTTTGTTTGCCAAGGCCGTTCAAATCATAAACGATTCGAAAGCCTACAAAATTGCCGTCGATGTTCCAACTGGACTGAATCCAGATACTGGAGTGTATAAGGAGTGCGTTAAGGCTGACTTAACCGTAACGTTCCACAAACCGAAACCGGGTTTGTTGAAAGCTAAGGAGGTTGTTGGAGAGCTCGTTGTGAAGGACATAGGAATTCCGAGCGAGTTTGAGAGATTAACTGGTGTAGGAGACGTTAAAAAGGTTTACAAGAGGTTTGACGGACACAAAGGGGTGCACGGGAGAATTGCGGTTATAGGGGGGATAGGTTACACTGGAGCTGTCGCGTTAACTTCTTTGGCATGCTACAAGGCTGGAGCGGATTTGGTGACAACTTTAGTTCCGAAGGAGATAAAGAACGTTGTAGCGAGCTTTTCACCAAATTTAATAGTGAGGGAGTTGAATTTGAAAGACTTGGATGGCTTAAACGAAATAATGAAGAGGCATCACGTGGCAATCGTGGGGATGGGTGTGGAAAGGAGTGATGAATTCACGGACTTCGTTGAAGAGTTCCTCAAGCTTGAAAACGTTAGAAAAGTAGTTTTGGATGCTTCAGCCATTACGAAAAACGTTCCAGAGGATGTCGAATGCGTAATGACACCCCACGCTGGCGAATTTAAGAGGGTCTTTGGTGATGTAAGCGTTGATAAAGCTATGAAGGTTGCGAGGGAAACTAATTCGGTTATCTTGCTCAAGGGGAAGGAGGATGTGATTACGGATGGAGAGAGGGTCAGGTTCAACAGGACAGGAAACGTCGGTATGACCGTAGGCGGAACTGGAGACGTTTTGGCTGGGATTGTTGGGGCATTCTTTGCCTTGAACGATGCTTTCTGGAGTGCGAGTGCTGGAGCTTTCGTGAACGGTTTGGCTGGAGACATTTGCTGTGAGGAGATGGGTTACAACTTCACCGCAGTTGAATTAATTGAGAAGATACCCATCGCCATAAAGAGGTGTTTGGAGTTCGGGTGATAAGATGGCGAACTTCAAGCTTGTGGAAGAGTCAGCTAAGAAAATAATAAACATGGAGGTTAGAGGTGCGAGTAGAATTGCGAGGTTCGTTGCAGAAACGCTTAGAGAGTTTGCGAAAACCGTAGAGGATAGATTCGATGAGAACATGAGGAGAGCGAGTGAGATTTTGATGAACACAAGACCAACAGCTGTGAGCCTCTTCAATGCGGTAAATTACATCATGATGTATAAAGGGGAAAGCGATGAGGAGAAGAGGAGGGATGCTATAAGGAGGGCGGAGGAGTTCATAAAATGGGTTGATACAGCAAAGCGTAAGATTGGGGAGATAGGGGCAAAGAGGATAAAGGACGGCTGGACTATTTTAACGCACTGCAACTCCTCAACCGCTCTGTCGGTTATAAAAACAGCCTTCAGGCAGGGTAAGAGTATTGAGGTCATAGCTACCGAATCCCGTCCGAGGTATCAAGGACATTTGACGGTCAAGGAGTTGGTGAGGGAGGGAATACCCACTACCCTAATAGTTGATTCCGCTGTAAGATACTTCATGAAGGATGTCGATTGCGTTGTAGTTGGTGCAGATACTATAACCGCAAACGGTGCTCTGGTTAACAAAATTGGAACTTCCCAAATAGCCTTGTGTGCAAAGGAGGCGAGGGTTCCCTTTATGGTCTGTGCTGAAACCTACAAGTTCAGTCCAAAAACCCTCTTCGGAGAGCTCGTTGTTATAGAGGAGAGAGATGCAAGAGAGGTAGCTCCGGAGGAGATAATAAGTTTGGGCGTTAAGGTTAGAAATCCTGCATTCGACGTAACTCCAAGGGACTACATAGACTTGATAGTTACCGAAATAGGGGCAATACCTCCAGAGATGGCCTACGTAGTGATTAGAGAGAGGTTGGGATACGGTTTGGAGATGGGAGAGCTGAAGGTTTCCGCAAAGCATTTCGATTGAGGTGTTCGTATGGACAGAAGGATATACGTCGTGGTAGGAATAGCTGTTGCATGTTTGTGCATTCTAACCCTGTATTTCGTAACAAAACCCATCGAGCTAACTTACAAAATCGAAAAGAAGGGTAAAGAACAGAGTCTATACTTCTACGAAGATGGAAGATTGATTGCAACGTTGTCCGTTGAAGTTCAAGGTAGGAAGTTGAGGTTTTGTTTATCTCACGACGAAAACACGTTCGTCAAAACGTTGAAGTTGAAAATTACGCCCGACAACACTTCCGAAATATACCTCCTCACCCCTTATGGAGATTGGAATACCTTCGAATTTCATCAATCTAAGGACGGACTTTCAAGCGTTTTCTATGCGAGAGATTTGGGTTTACAAGGTAGAGGAACTGTAACCCTTGAGTTCCTTATATCGAGAAACGCTTCGATATACTACACCGTATCCTTCGAAATCGATGAAGGATTTAAGAGGTATGTCTGTGAAGGAGAAGGAGTTCTAAAGGTTTGAAAGTAAATCGTCCAAAGCCCTTAGAAATGCGTTGTTTTCATCCGGCTTCCCAACGCTAACCCTAACGCTGTAATCATCGCATCCCAAAAAGTTCGAGCAGTCCCTAACGATCACCCCCCTCTTTAAGAGCTCTTCGACGAACTCTCCAGCCTTTATGGGAGATTTCATGAAGAGGAAGTTCGCCTGAGATTTGTAAACCTCTATATCCCTACGTTTTAACTCTCTGTAAATCCTCTCCCTCTCAGATTTTATCATTTTAACGCATTTCAGCATGTAGTTCAAATCCCTTAAACATTCCAAGGCACAGAGCTGAGCCAAAGTTGAGACTGGAAAGGGGGGAGTTACAGACTTGTAATACTTCACGAGGTCTTCGTGCATAACGCCGTAACCGACTCTAAGATTTGCAAGACCGAAGGCTTTTGAAAAAGTTCTCGATACTATCACGTTTTCGTAATCCAAAAGGCTGAGCATGTTCCAATCGGAAAATTCCGCGTAAGCTTCGTCGATGAAAACTGGACAATCGACGCTCTCAACTATTGCTTTGACATCCTCCACCCTCTCAGCGTTTCCCGTGGGATTGTTAGGGGAGCAGATTATTACGAGCTTCGTCTTATCGCTTACAGCATTTAAAATCCCTTCGACGTTCAGAGAGTAATCTTCCCTCCTTTCAACGTTCACGACCTTGGCGGAGTAAACGCTTGCGAGCGTGTGGTAGTAGGAGAAGGTGGGGATTGGGATTACAACTTCATCCCCCCTATCGACGAACATCTTGAAAACGGATTCCATCACACCATCACTGCCACAACCCAGAACTATTCTGTTCTCTTCAACACTCAAGTAATCCGCAATGGCTGTTTTCAACTCTGGCAACTCCTTCGGATAGGTGTTGAAACTCCTAAATTTTTTCAGGACGTCGTAAACCCTTGGAGTCGGACCGTAGGGATTTTCGTTCGATGCCAGCTTTACCGCCTTAACACCGTATCTTCTTTCAACCTCTTCAACGCTCAAACCAGACTTGTATTCAACTACCTCTACTTTTCTGAGCTTTCCGAAGACCTTTCTATCCTTACCTCCACGACCTTCCATCCTTCAACACCCTTCAAGTTCGAAATCATCGCCAAGTTTACATCCCTCAATATCGACTGGACGAACTTGTTGAGGGGTATCCTCTTCCCATCGACGTAGAGCTCCACTTTCATGTTTCGGCCTTGAACCTATTTCATAAAACCTTTACCATAGAAACAAAAATTGTGAAAGCTGTTCCTATCAGATCTGCCAATGTGGTTATTGAGGGGACTGTAACGTTATCGGGATCAAGTCCGAACTTGTATGAGAGAAACGCCAAAGAGTATCCCAAGAACATGACAACAAACGCAAACATCGGGTAGAGGGCGAAGAAGATGTAGTAAATACCTACAGCCTTACCCAAGTTTAAGGATACAACGTAACCCAGAAAATACATTATCAGGCAAAGGGGTAGGGAAGTTGTCGTCAGAGATGCTATGTCTTTCAAGGTTCTGTAGTCCAAAAACCTCTCTATCTCACCCAAGTGCAACCTCGTCGAAGTTTTAGATCCGATTACGCATCCGTAGTTACCTAAGCTGTCGAGTATTGCTGGATATATCACGCTGAATATGAAAGCCCTATGAATAATCTCGCTGTAACCCTCAAGCAGGCTACCGGAAACGCTTTCAATGAGAGACAAAACCATCAAAACGGGTAAAAGTTGAAATAGAACCCTCCTCTCTATACCGAACTTTAAAAGCAAAATTACGAAGATTGCGACCAGAGTTATTAAGATCACCCTAAAAGCGCAGTTGTAACGTTCGAACAGTAAGATGAACATGATCATACACGGTATCGTCAGTATGTCCGCCACGGATGTTATTACCGGAGACGCAACGGCATCTGGATCCAAACCCTTTTTAAAGGGAAGCACGGATACCATTGCGGTGGCGTAGCTCAAAAGGATACTCACAAATATAGTTGAGGCGGAAAGTATCAAAAGAACGTCCAAAGCGTTCTTCTTCACTTTAAAAAAACCGACTACCCAAAGCACGATCAATACGAGATAGGTAAGCACGATTCCAAGAACCACTCCCTGATGAACTATCCTCTCCCTTAAACTCGGCTTCATCTCACCCAGAAAGAGGGCGGTCGTGAACCTCGAAGCCAAGGCACCGTATATGTTACCCCTCAAACCCATCACTCCAGGTAGAACCACAAGAATTATGGGATAACTAACCATTATCTTATCGAAGTAGGCACCGAGAAAAGTTCCTCCAACGAAATCGAGGAGTAAGCAGAAAACCAAAGCCGGAAAGGTTACCTTCCAAGCACTTCCCTCCAACTTAGGTCTCATCCATCTCGAAATTTTTAAAAGGTTTATTACGTTGTCGATCAAAAGATTTTTCATCTCGAGAAATTAAAGCGACGGTGTTCGGCGAGTGTCCCTTGGGAGATGTTAATAGTCTCATTTATGATAGCTTCGGTAATACTTGCAAAGGTGGTTGCGACAAATTTGAGGAGGGCTCCATCTGACGGGACAAGGAGAGATCAGCTTGAAATCATCGTGAATAGTCATAGGTTTCGCAAATCAGACGAGAAGACGTTTACCTCCGTTATTTGGTTTCGAACGTTGCGAGGTGGATGGAATACGCCGTAAGTTACGGCGACGATGCGGATAAGGCGAAATCAAGGGTGTTTTAAATAGGGAACCCTTCGTTCTTAGAGAACCAAAACCTGATGTTTTCGCAACTTGGGGGAGAGATGCTTTGGAAGACAAAGGTGGACTTGAGAGAAACGGCGTAGAGATACCATTCCCTCAAAGGTTTGCGAACGAGTCGAATGTAAGGAGTTAAGCCACGGCCGGGATTTGAACCCGGGACCTTTGCCTTACCAAGGCAACGCTCTGCCAGCTGAGCTACCGTGGCTCGAAGTCTAATAGCACGCACATATTAAAACACTTTCGATACCAAAAGGTTTAAAACTGAATTTTAAATTTAGGTGCATGGAGGATATCGAGGACATGATGATTGAGGAAGATTTCGAAGACATAGACGGAGAGGACGAGGAGAAGTTGGCCGAAATTTACAGACTTTCAAACAGGCTGTTCAAACTGCTTGAGAACCTCAAGAGTCACGAGTTGAGAGAGGCGACAGCCTTGATGATAATAAGGGAGCTCGTCGAGGAGGACAAACTCCTCTTGGGTTTGGCAAGCAAGATGCTACAGGACATAGCCTACGGTTTTGAGGAAGATGAGAGTTACGTTTCCTAAGCTCGTTTTCTTCGATTTGGACGGAACGATAGTAGAATCGATGGATTTCAACAGAGTTCGATCACTTTTGGGAGTTAACGGTCCAATCCTTGAGAGTATATGGGGCGATGAGGAGAAGCTCAGAATTCTGAAGAACTTCGAAGTGGAGCAGGCGAAAAATGCCAAGTTGATGCCCTACGCAGATTTCGTTCTAAATTATCTTGAGAGTTTAGGTGTTGTTCGTGTTTTGATAACGAGAAACTGCTTCGATTCCGTAAAGATCGTTTGCAGGAGATTTAAATTGAAATTCGACGAAATCGTGACGAGGGAAATGGGACACTACAAACCATCTCCTTATCACGTAGTGAGAATAATTGAGGAAAGGGGATTTGACAGAAGGGACTGTCTAATCGTTGGAGACCACGAGTTCGACGTTTTAACTGGAAAAAATGCGGGAATTAAGACCGCTTTGCTGGGAAACAGCTCCAAGGCGGACATAAATTTGAGAAATCTAAAAGAGCTATTGAGCTATGTCGCTTTTGAGTAAAGTCAAAGATTACGCTGAATTCGTAAAGATCGAACACACACTGTTCGCTTTGCCCTTCGCCTATTTGGGTGCTTGGATTGCACAGAGGGGTTGGTTCGGTTTAAGGTTGTTCTTACTCATAGCTCTCGCCTTTACCGGAATGAGAACAGTTGCAATGACCCTCAACAGAATAATAGACAGGCATATAGATGCTCTAAATCCGAGAACCGCCAAAAGACATCTCCCCTCAGGCAGGATGAGCCTTAAAGAAGCTTACGCGATATTGGCTGTATCACTAATCGTATATTTAGTTTCCGCATACCTCATAAACGAAACCGTCTTTAAGCTCTCACCCATACCTGTTTTGATAGCCTACATCTACCCATACCTAAAGAGATACACCTGTCTCTGCCACTACGTCTTAGGCTTAACGCTCTCCTTAGCTCCTCTGGGAGGATGGATTGCCGTAAAGAACTCCCTGAACTTGGATCCGGTTGTGTTTTTGGTTTCTTTGGCTGTGATATTTTGGGTTGCTGGATTCGACATAATATACGCATTGCAGGATGTCGATTTCGATAGGAGATACGGTTTGCATTCCGTAGGGGCCTGCTTCGGTTTGAACTTTGCATTCAACCTTTCACTCTTGAACCACCTCCTATTTCTCTCTTTAATCTCCGTTTCCGCCATACTGTGGAGTCCATACACCGTGATAGGTTTGGCGGTAATAGCGGTGTTGATAGCATACGAGCACGCCTCCGCAAGGAGGGGTGATATAGGAACTGCGTTCTTCAAGGTCAATGCTGTAATAAGCTCGGTGATGTTGTTGACATTCCTCTTAACCACGTAATCGATGACGTTATCGAAATTCTTTTATTTTTCAAACCGCAATTTTTAGCATGAACGATCTCGAATCGAAGATACTCGACGTTTTGAAGAGGGAGGGCGTTCCTCTCGTAACCTCCGAGATTGCGGAAAAGGTGGGTGCGGATAGGAGGGTCGTTTTGAGGAGGTTGCAAAAGCTTGCGATAGAGGGAAAAATCAAGGGGAGGAAGATAGAGGTTGCAAACGGAATATGGATATGGTGGGTTTAGAAAAGCTTTAAATTTTGTCATCTAATTTAAGGCATGATAAACGCAATAATAAATGGTGAAGTGATAAAAACAGCGGTAAAGGCAATTGTAGCTCTGGTTAGCGAGGCGAGGTTTCACTTCAAAGAGGAGGGATTACACTCAAGGGCGGTCGATCCTGCAAACGTCGCGATGGTCATAGTTGACATACCGAGAGAGTCTTTCGACGTTTACACGGTCGAAGAGGAGAAGACGATAGGAGTGGACGTTAACAGGGTGAACGACATTCTGAAGACTGTTAAGAAGAAGGAGCTCGTGGAACTTAAGGTTGAAGACGAGAGCATGCTTAAGATAAAGTTCGGTAGCGTTGAATACAGCGTCGCTCTGATAGACCCCTCAGCCATAAGAAAAGAGCCGAAGATTCCCGAGTTGGAACTGCCTGCTAAAGTCGTTTTGGATGCTGGAGAGTTCAAGAAGGCGATACAAGCTGCTGATAAGATTGCGGATCACGTCGTATTCAGAACGGACGAAACGGGATTCTACATAGAAGCTAAGGGAGACATCGACAGAATAGTTTTCCACATGGGTGAGATGGAGCTCATAGAGTTCAACAGAGAGAAGGCGAGGTCCATGTTTAGCATAGAGTATCTGAAGGAGTTCGTTAAGATAGCTGGGAGTGGAGACATACTGACGATACATCTGGGTGACGATTATCCGGTTAGGTTGGTCTTCGACGTTGCGGACGGAAAGTTGAAGGTTGAATACATACTCGCCCCGAGAATCGAAGCGGAATGAGGAGACCCTTTTTACCAATTTTACCGTATTTGGAGCGTTATCCCTTTTTGAAGATCGGATCAAAGCTCTTCAAGTTTTCCAAAGATGAAGTTCTCTCGAACGTCGAGAAGGCAAGGGATTTCGTTGAAAAGGTTTTGGAGGATAAGGTCGAATTCGACTTCAAACCTATCGATTTCCTCTGCTCGAACTGCGGGATAAGAGAGGAGTGCGAAGGTTACGAGGGATGCAGTTACAACATTTCAAGTGCGGAATACCATCTCAAGTTGAGCAGGGCTAAGAAGGCGGTTCTAAACTGGTTGAGGTGTAAAGTTGTGGTTTCGAATTTGGACGAATTCTTGAGGAGGAGATTTGCGGTAAAACTGGCGAGGCTCTATAGGGATTCAATTTTGAAGGAGTGCGACGACTTCATACTCTTCATGGCAGACGATTTCGGATTGAATCACGAAGGATTTTCAATTCACGTTGCGGATTACCTTAAATACGCGGTCAGAATGAAGTCGGACGATTGGAAGCTTGTAAACAGATTTTTGAGTAAAGGATACGTCGATCTAAGTAGAAACGAATTCGTGAGGTTGATGGAGGAGGTTATCAAGGAGATTTTAATGGAAAAGGTTCAAATCAACTTGAACGTTAGGTTGAAAGTCGATTTCAAGAGGAAAGAACTCGAAAGGTTACCTTTAAAGGTTGAATGCTTTCCAGAGTGCATGAAATCAATTCTGAGCGATTTGAACGAAGGTAAAAACGTCCCGCACACTGGTAGATTTGCAATAGCGTCCTTCCTCATAAACATCGGTTACGACGTTGAGAATGTAGTTGACGTTTTTAGAAACGCTCCAGACTTCGACGAGGATAAGACGAGGTATCAGGTCGAACACATAGCGGGTTTGAGGGGGAAAGGTGAGAGATACGTAGCACCGAGTTGCGAAACCATGAAGAGTTGGGGTTTGTGCGTTTGGAGTTGCGAAGTGGATCATCCAATAAAGTTCTACAGGAGGTGTTTGAGTGGAGGTGATAAGGGCAAGAGGTCATCCAAACGTAAGGGCGACTCACAGGACTACGCTTGAAGTGACCAAGGATAGAGAGCTAACTCCGAGAGGGGACTGCATAATAGGAGTTGGAGCGGATAAATCCGTTGCGGATTTGAGCGAGGATTTGAAGAGGTGGCTGAAATCTGGTAGAGCCATTAGGGTTGAGATAGTTCTGCCAGACTACGGTCTCAAAGACGAACTGATAGCTTTTGGAAGCTCCAAACTGACATTTAAGCACGAGAGGGATGTGGTGATAAGGAAGAGCGATTACGTCTGCGACAGAACCCTTGCGATAAGGTCGAACAAATCCGCGAGAGATATAGACAGGGAGATTGTTGAGCTATTGAAGGACGAAAAAACTGAGCTAATTTTGATAATTGAAAAAATTTAAATCTTCTCGAACCTGTTTGCAAGCTTTTCGAGGACCTTTGGCAGAGTTGTGTATTCCATCTCCTCGTGTGGCAATCTGTGAGGCTCGAACGGGCCGTGTCTCCTCATGTAGTCGCAAATCTCCATGGCCTTTTGTCTTGTGTAGTCGAAAGCGGGATCGTCGAACATGTCCACAGGCCCTATTAACCTACCGTTGCAGAGCTGGAATCCCGCAGCTATAACCCTTGGCGGGCCGTCAAATCTTGTGCACTTGCTGTATCTGAAAGGAACGGGCATAAGAGGACCGTTGTGGCTACCTCTCATCCATCCGCTTACCAAATGAGGGAATGCAAAGGCCTCGAGAACTTCACCTACAGCAGGTAAACCAGACTGAGCTCTAACGATTGCAACGGGATCGTCCTTACCAACATACTTGTGGGCTATTTGGAAGAGCTTTTCCGTGCTTATGACCGCAACAGGCTCGTCAGCTGGCAGTTTGCCGTTTTCCTTAGGATACACCCTCTTTATAACGTATCTACCCTTACTACCTATCAGAGCCAGTATGTCGTACATCTCCTCGGGTGTGCTCATTAAGACTCTCTTGTGCTCCATTATGTCCCATATCTCAAATCTGAATCCCTCGTGCATTGAAGGGTCTATGACCAATCCAGCGGTGTTGAATGGGTCTGCGAACATCCTGAATA
>Ga0256831_1000472_pt1 | contig 20942 bp, 23 predicted proteins | sample 132544metaG_FD_189087 | JGI IMG/M metagenome (GOLD analysis project Ga0256831, IMG submission 189087) | Hydrothermal vent microbial communities from Lau Basin, Pacific Ocean - 132-544 | ecosystem: Environmental > Aquatic > Marine > Hydrothermal vents | place: Pacific Ocean: Lau Basin | collected... | reverse complement strand
ACGACAACACAACTCGCTGAGAAGTAGCTGTAAAGTCTCACTGGACTTTCTCCCTGTTCCCTTCTAAAACATCTGTCTATGCTGAAGAGTTTAATTGGAAGTGGCATTTTGTCCGCTATTCTGCTTAAGGTTATGAACCATCCAGTCGTCATGTGACTCCTCAAAGTTAAGTTTGTTGGTTCAGGCTTAAGCTCCCTAAACTCTGGAAAGAGATCTATGATCTTTATGGCTTTTGTATCGTCAACCTTCAAAACCCTTGCAATTTCAAAGGATAGATCGTCCCCATCAATTTTTCCCTTCTTGTATTTGTGGAAAGTAGCTCTCAAAGCTTCAACATCCTCGTCGCTCAAACCCCTTCCAACGATACTCTCGATCTCTCTAACCTTTTCGGTAGATATTCCAACGTTCGGTTTCGGTAGGGTTGCCAGATAGAAACACCTATCTAGAACTGCCAAAGCCTCTTTACCGAACTGCTTTTTAACGTGAACATCCTCAACTATTATCGGATTTATAACCTCTCTAAATCCCAAAGAGAGGTAGGCCTTTCTCAAATCCTGAATGGTTTTAAAGACTGGATGCTCCAACCCGTAATCGAATTGATGTAGAGGAAACCTATCGTTTAACGACTTTTCACTCAAAACCTCCCCACTGCTTAACCATGCAGATTCGAAATCCTCCTCAACTCTCTTAGCCCACTCCTTAGGATCGAACCTCATAACGACCTCTCCAGTTGGAGTGCAAAGCTCAAGATTTTGTTTTCCTCAAAGTAGTTGCCCATTATCTGCAATCCAACTGGCAAACCCTTAACGAAACCCATCGGCATGGACAAAGCTGGAATTCCAGCCAAGTTTATCGGAACCGTGTTGACATCCATTTTATACATCGTTAACGGGTCTTGAATCTCACCTATCTTGAAAGCTGGTGTCGGCATTGTGGGTGCTATGAGCAGATCGCACTCCTTAAAGGCTCTCTCGAAATCTCTTTTAACGAGAGTTCTAACCCTCAAGGCTTTTAAATAATACCTTCCGTAGTAACCCGCTGACAAAGCGTATGTTCCGAGCATTATCCTCCTCTTAACCTCCTCACCAAAGCCCTCAGCTCTCACCCTTGAGAAGTACTTAGTCCATGAGTCCAATCTCTCCAAGGCGTATCCGTATCTAACCCCATCGTATCTCGCCAAGTTGGATGAAGCTTCGCTCATAGCTATTATATAATACGCAGGTAGTGCATACTTCAGAGAGCTTAAGGATACCTCCACAACCTCATGATCAGCTTTTATAACTTCAACGACTTCGTTGAAAACATCCATTACGTCATCCCTTGCACCCATCTCCTTAACTATACCAACTCTATACCTCTTCTCTTCGGGCTTAAACCTAAATTCCACCCCAGCGTTCGTCGAATCCCTCTCATCCCTTCCAGCTATAACCTCAAGTAGCAGTGCCAAATCTTCAACCGAATTTGCCATCGGCCCGATTTGCTCGAGTGAGTTTGCGTAGGGTATTAGGCCGTAACGCGAAACCAAACCGTATGTCGGTTTTAAACCGTAAACCCCGCAAAAGCTTGCTGGACACCTTATACTACCACCAGTATCACTCCCTAAAGCCAAAACGCTTTCACCGTGTAAACAGGCACCACTCCCCCCACTACTACCTCCAGCAACCCTCTCCAAGTCGTATGGATTCCTTACAACTCCAAAGTAGGAAGTTTCGGTTGTTGTTCCCATTGCGAACTCGTCCATGTTGGTCTTTCCGATTATTATTGCACCTTCCATCCTCAATTTTTCGACAACATGGGCATCGTAAGGTGGTATGAAGTTGTGAAGCATCTTTGAAGCACATGTGGTTCTCAAACCCTTGGTGCAGATGTTGTCCTTAATGGCTATAGGAACTCCGGCCAACCTACCTTTAAGCTTACCCCTATCGAACTCCTCAGCCAACATCAAAGCCTCTTCCTTGTTCAGCGTTATGAAGGCGTTCAGCTTACTCTTTTCAATTCTCTCGAAGAGTTCCGAAATAAGATCGTAGCATCTCTCAGACTCAAGCCTCTCTCTCCACTCTTTAACGGTTATCATAATCAATCCTCCATTATCTTAGGCCCTTTGAAGTAACCATCTTCTACATGCCTTGCGTTCATTAAAACCAGTTCCCTCGGCAAAGGCTCCTTAGGTTTGTCATCTCTAAAAACGTTTTTCAGTGGGAGAACGTGATAGGTCGGTTCTACATCCTCTCCAACCTCGTCGAGTATGCTGAAGTATTCCAAAATCTTTGAGAATTCCTCCTTAAACTTCTTTACCTCCTCAGGTTTCAACTCGATCTTTGCCAAGTTTGCAACGTGAAGAACCTCTTTTTCACTTATCATGGCCTTGAATTGAGAGAGTCTACATAAAATTCTTCCTTCCCCAAATTTTATAAAATAATTTCTTGCATTTTTCGTAGCTGAGACTTCTAACCATCTTTGCTATCTTGCACTCCCTCAAGAGATGTGGATACATCTCCTTTTCGCTCGGTAAAAGCTCCTCCTTGGGTATCAACGAAACGTATATTATGCTTTGAGCGCACATCAACCTTGCCTCATCGTAATCGACTTCTTCACCGAGCATGTATCTGATTGTGAGTTCGTTTCCGGGGTTCAAGTGGAACTCAATACCAATTCTTTTCGCAATCTCCCTCGGCAAATCGATAACTTCGACATCAAATCCCTTCTCTCTCAAAATTTCTGGAAGTAGAACGTGAATTTGCCCAGATTCGACCAAGCAATCTCCAATCTTTGCAACTTCTTCAGCCCTCATTCTATCTCTAACAGTAAACCTTTCAGCGTCAGCTTTCGTGAATTCAATCGTAGCATCGACGAGGGAATTGAAATCCCCTCTTAAAAACTCCTCCTGATACCTTATCCAAGCTGAATTAACCCTTCTTTCAACCTCCCTAACCTCTTTCGAAACTCCATCCAAATCTTCTCCCTTCTCTATAGCTTTGTATATCCTTTCGAGTGCCTCAAGGTAAGGTTCGACTTGGTAAATTCTCTTACCCATCTCGTAAAGCCTTCTCAAAACGTAGCACTGATACCTCGCATAGATCGGAAAGGTCGTGTTCAAGCTTTCAACGTATTTCTCAACATCTATCTCACCCTTGAGCATCCTCTCAAAAAGAGGATTTTTAGGCTCTTCAATGACTATCACGTCGTAGTTTTTTGCAATCTCCTCAAAATGCCTTAACATTTCAACCCTGTGGGATGTAAACAGCAAGAGCATTAAGACCACAGGTTACCCTCTAAGATGTGTTTTATCGTGTCGGTCGTGGACTTCATGTATTTCATGTAGTAAACGACGTAACTGTTACCGTCTTTCTTCGGTTCGGAAAACTTCGCATTTACACCCAACCTCTTGACGTGCTCCTTGAAAAGTTCCAGAACTTCGAGGTCGTAAAACCTCAATCTACAACTCTCGTAAATCTTCTTACCACTTTTGACCTCCTTTATGCTTTCGACCATCGAAAGTAGTATGGCTTTACCTATCCTCAAGGCCCTCTCCATCATCGCTTTGTCGTCTTCGAGGAACTCCCAACTCTGAAAACCCTCCCTGATCAGTCTTGAGAATAGGAAATCTTTGCCGTATTCTCCGAAGTATCTGAATCCGTAGGATAGGTCGGAACAGTTCGCTTGGCTCGTTGTGTACTTTATCGGTGGTTCTCTCATTTCCACATCCTTTATGACTACCCCCTCCCTTCCCTCTCTACCTATCCTCTCCACCACATCTCTAACGACTTCGTGAGCGTTCTTCGCATCCACGACGTCGAATATCTTCGCCATCTTGAATCCGTATTCGTCGCAAATCCTCTCCTTCTCCACTATCTTTAAGGGTTCGTTCGTCCTTTTATCCCTTACATCGAAGACGTAGAAGTCTATCCTATCTCCATACAGTTTGTGGGGAACGTAGGGCGATTCCTCACCAACCGCCTCGCAACAGAGCATTAAATTGGGATGATCATTAAAAAAAGTGTGATCGAAAAGCATTCTGACCTTTTCCGTCGTGTATGGGCAGATAAGTCCACCTCTCGTTATTGCGTAGAGGTTTTTACCGAACTTGACTACTCTGACGTTGTAACCGTTCATCTTCTCTTCTATCGCAACCAAACCGTCGAAGTGTCTCCTTATTGTAGGATAAAGGGTTAGGGCCCTCTTTATCTTGGGAAAACCCCTTACGACCTCAACCCCCTCGACGGTTTTTGCAATTAGAGTCCCCTCTTCGAACTCTCCAACCTTCCTATCCAACCTGTAAGCCTCAAATACGTCTGAAAAAAAGGGATGCCTTACGAAAGCTCTTCTAAGCACGTCCCTCCTGATTAACTCCTTGAAAGCGGGGTGGGATACACCTATGGCTTTTGCAAGCTCTTTCATAGGTTCGTGTATAGAAATCTCATCAAATCTCTTTCAGTTATTATTCCTTCGAGTCTTCCGTTTTCAACTATCAGAGCGCATCCAGCTCCCTTCTCGACCATGCTCTTAACAACGTCTGAAATCCTATCCCTACTTTCGAAAACGAGAGGCTCTCTATACTTCACAACGCTTGAGTTAGACACCATCTCGTGTAGGCTCTTGTTTAGTAAGTCCCTGACATCTCCTGTTTCGAGCATCTTGAACGCGTCCTTTGAGAAGTATCTGAGGAAATCGGTCGAAACCAGAAGGCCGTAAAGGACACCGTCCTTGACTATGGGTAGCCTCCTTATCTTTTTGGATATCATGGTCTTCATGGCCTCTCCCACAGTCGTCTCCGGTGTCACGGTTATAACCCTGTTCGTCATGAACTCCCTCACGATCCCATCCAGAGACATCCTCCTCCGATCGGATAGGAACCTAACTATGTCTCTCTCCGTAACTATACCGAAAACCTTACCCTCGTCGTCCACTATGGGCAATCCGCCGACTTTTCTTTCGAACATCACTTCAACCGCATCCTGCCAAGACGCGGTGTATTTAACGTGAACAACGTCTTTCGTCATTATTTCGTCTATACTGTCGTTTATAGCCTTTGCAAGGTTGCCCTCGTGTCTGTTTACGACTATCTTGTGTTTCTCTCCCCCTCCCAAGAAGTTTATTATGTCGGTTGAGGAGACTATACCCATGAGCTTCTTAGTTCCTGCATCCGCAACTGGCATCCTTCTAAAACCGCATTTGACCATGGTCTTCAACGCATTCATTATAGTCGATCTCGGCGGAATAGTTTTCACGTCTCTCGTTGCCAAATCCATGACGCTACCAAGCTTCATCTCAACACCTCGTAACAGTCTTCGCAGACCTTCATACCCTCAACATCGTAAAGCCTATCCGTCATCCTACCGCACCTCTCGCACTTCCCACCGATCTCCTCCTCCTTGTAATCCTCCTCAAAGAGTGAAGAAAATTCACCGATATCTACAGCGACACTGATTATGTCGTTATCCGTAACTATACCCACGAGGTTACCGTTATCGTCAACGACCGGTAACCTCCTGATACCTCTCCTTCTCATAATATCCACAGCGTCCCTCAAGCTGGTTGTCGGTTTCACGGTTACGAGTGGTGTGCTCATAACCTCCTCAACTTTAACGTCTGAAGGAGTTCTGTTCTTTGAGACGACCTTGTAGAGTATGTCCTTTTCAGTGACTATACCTACAGGCTTGCCGTTTTCGACGACCACAACGCTTCCGACACCGTATTCCAACATCTTCTTCGAAGCTTCGAGCAGAGTTTCGTTTTTGTTGGCGATGCAAACCTCTCTGGTCATTATCTCCTTCACTGGTATGTCGGACCGCATAACCATCACTAAGCGAAGTAGTGTTCTTGATTTAAAGCCTTTTTGCAAAAAATGGTATTTTAACCTCTATCCAAAACGAAGTGCCTATACCACTTTGGCTTGAACTTTTCCAAAAACAGCTTGAAAGCCTTTTCAGCCTTTTCAACGTCTCCACACGTAAAAACGTCGAGGTTCACGAGTTCGTATTCTGGCCAGGTGTGTATGGATATATGACTTTCAGCTATAAGGACTATACCCGTTACTCCGTGGGGGTTGAACTGTTTATAGACACTGCCGACCTTCGTCAGCTCCGCCTCCTTCACTACCTCCTCCATTATCTCACGGACTTTTTCTTCTCTTGATATCAAATCCTTCGAAACACCATACAGCTCCGCAATTATGTGCCTGCCGATGATCATCTCCATCACCTCCCATACTTCATCACCTCCTCTGAGCTGAAGTGTGAGTGAAACCCCTTGACATTTAAAGTTTTCGTAGAAATGAACGTTTTGCACAGTTCTTTTTTGAAACATAAAAGAAATTACAGTCCGTTTTTGACCAAAATTGAAAATTACCTACCGTTTTTAGACAATTCTTGCAATCTCCGTCCTTTTTGAATTTGGCTGGGATTTTTTGATTATCTTTATCCTATATATTTGATGCTGTCTAAAAAGAGGGAGCGTTTCTAAACTTCGTTGGGACGAAAGGAGGCCGTTTAGGGCTTCGAATATTTGTAATTATTAATCATTAACTAATTTAACGACGAAACCCTTTTTTGTTGATGGCAAAATCGATTTCATGCTTCGCGGAAGGGCTTGGAAGTTCGGAGACAACATATCCACCGATCACATAACGCCCGGTAGATACTTTCATCTGAGAAGCAAGATTGAAGAGCTTGCAAAGCACGTTATGGAGGATGCGGATCCAGACTTCATGAATAAGTTCAAACCCGGGGATTTCGTTGTTGCTGGTAAAAACTTCGGGATGGGTAGCAGTAGGGAGCACGCTCCCTTAGCTTTAAAGGTTGCTGGAGTTTCCGCAGTTCTGGCAAAGTCCTTTGCGAGGATATTTTACAGAAACGCTATAAACGTTGGATTGCCCGTTTTAATAGTTGATACAGATCCGATCGATTCAGGAGACGTTTTGGAGGTCGATCTCGGTAGTGGTATAGTTAGAGACCTGACGAAGAACATCGAGCTTAAGGCAAAACCCCTTCCAGAGTTCATGCTAAACATCTTGAAAGCGGGAGGGCTTGTGGAATACGTGAAAACCTACGGAGACCTCTAAGGTATCTCGTCAACCTCGTAATCTTTCCTAACTCCCAAAAGGATTTCGAACTCTTGCGGTGTCAATATCGGGACGGAGTATAGCTCTACGTCGTCGTAGCTTATCCTCGGACATGCGGTATTCACGTAGTAACCGTAGAGGAAGTTTTCAAGCCTCTGGGGCGTTACGTCATCCAAGTATATCACCTCGACGTTCCTTCCCCTCTCCTTAGCCAAAACCTTCAACTTCAGAGCCAAACCCAACCTCTTCTGCCCGATCTTGCTACTCACTATTATCGCCCCCCTCTCAGCCTCGATGGCCTTTGATATGCTCACATACCTCTTCCTCAAAAAGTCTTCAACGTCTCTCTCGACCTCTTCAAATTCTCCATCCAACGGACAAAAGCGGTAAACCTTCTTTTTCGTGTATATCTTCGCCCCTATAGGATGGAACAATCCGTCGCCTACGAAGAGAACCGCTTCAGCTTTCGAATTTCTCAAAACGGTGTAGTTGCATCCCAAAACTTGACCGGGCATCTTGACCCTTTTACTGCCAGTCTTTAGTTCGACCTCGTAACCCCTCCCTTCCAAAACCTCTTTAACTTGAGGCAACTTCCACGCGTATTGGGCCGAAGCTATCAGGGCGATCCTTTTTTCTTCAATATCTAAGTCTTCAAAAACCTCCAGATCGTAGTCTATGTAGTAGGGGACGTATAAAACTCTGTCGATATCGAATATGGGCGTGTGTGCCAAGTGCAAAAGAACGTCCACATCTCTCAGCAGATCCAAATCCACATCGCAAGCTCCGTAGCAGGCACTCCCAGATATCACCACTTCGTAACCCCTACTCTCAAAGAACTCTGCAATCTTTTCGCATCTGTATTTCAATCCGTCTGGTATCTGTATCCCAATCCTTTTGGCTTTTCTCCTTTGAAGTTCTGGTAGCACTGATTCCAAGTCCAGTTTTCTCATCCTTCGAATTTCAGTGCACGTCCTTAAAACGTTTTTCTGCAGATGTAGAACCTCCTTTCCAAGCTTTTATGAACTCTCTGATAGCACTTCCCTTCGATATCGAAGTGTTCACCAACGAGATCGTCTATATCTAAGTTTATCACCAAAACAGCCCTACAACCTTCCTTCAAAACTCTGTATATCTCTTCCACAGCCCTTTCAACCAAATTCTCACCGAAAGACTTCGTTGACCTTTTGTAGGGGAAATCCGTCACAACCCCATCGAAACAGCAATCCTTAAATGGCAGACTTCGGGCGTCACCTCTCAAAACGTTTGTAGGTAGTTTGAAAAATCTCAGGTTTTCGGCACAACCCCTAACGATCCTCTCGTAAGCCTCTACTCCTACGAAATCGAGGTTCATCAAACCCGCCTCTATCAAGAAAGTTCCAGTTCCGCACATCGGATCCAGAATTCTCCTTCCAGCGGTTATGTTTACCATGGCCCTTCCTATCTTTGGAGGGATTACGCACGGCATTGTGAATGGCCTTTTGTTCGGATGCCTCTCGAGGAACTGCTTTTTATCTGTTTTATGTATCAAATAGCCAACGTAGCACCTTTTTGAGACGTAAACCCTTATTGCGGTCTTCGGATCGTTCAGGTTTATCTTAAATCCCCTCCTCCACAGAACGTAACCCAGCATCTTTTCCAAGTCCAAGCTCTTTAAATCCGGCCTCCTTATCTTGACAACCCTAACGCAAACGCTACCTTCAACTGGTATCTCCTTAAAAACCTCTTCGAGTTCGTTTAAACTGCATGAGGTGTAAAACTTCGAAACCTCATGAGTTAAAGCCAACCTCCAGAACTCATCCCTTCTAACGTCCGCTACGAGTATTTGAGTATCTCTCTCAATCTCCTTTCCTTCGAGAAGGTTCAGAACCTCAAACCTCGCGAGGCACTCGTTCTCCCCTGAGAGGTAGAAAATCGCTTTCATTTCTTCTTTCTAATCTCCCTTATCTTCATGGCGATCTTCTCCATAATCCTTATCTTAGATTCGCTCTTCGGAACAATAACTCTTCCCCCTTCCTCCCACCAGCTCTTAGGATACCTCTTCTCCTCAACTCTGAAGGGTATTCCCAACTCTCTGCAGGCTTGAACTATCTCCTCGATTTTTACGTTTGGCACCGCAAACTTCAAAGATACCTTTCTTCCCTCGCTTCTCTTCTTCTTGGCATCCAAGTTTGCAGTCCAAATCACGCACTCTTTCATCTTCTCCTCCTCTCAAGCTCGCTCCAAATCTCTTCCAACCTCACGTCGAGTTTAACCAAGAGAACGAGAAGATGGTAAATCAAATCTGCGGTTTCGTAAATTATCTCCTCCCTCTTTCCATCCTTAACGGCCAAGATGAGTTCAACGCATTCCTCCCCAAGCTTTTCGAGTATCTTGTTCACCCCCTTCCTGTGGTAGAGGAGAGAAGAAGTGTAGGAGTTCTCCTTCGGATTTACCTTCCTGTCCATCAAAACGTCGTAGAGTTCGTCCAGTATCATACCTCATCCCTCTTCAAAGTTATTTCAACGAGTGGAGGACCCTCCACTACTTCTACGTCCTTAAGGGACCTTATATCTTTCCTTCTCACGAGCTTTTCCAAACCGAGTTCAACGCTTTCTGGAACTTCGAGTATGTATGCGTCCAACTTCTTCTGTCCGACCTTCAGAGATGCGACCGCCCTGTGATGCCCGTCAACGAGGTAAAATCTACCGTCCTTCTTAACGACGATTATCGGTTCGGCCAAACCCTTCCTCAGCTCGTGAACTCTACCCCTCAGCTCATCCGCGTAAACCTTCGTCTGAGTGGGAATCAGCTTGTTAACGTCAACGGAATCTCTGTAAACTTTTACCCTAACCCCGTGCAACTTCTCAAGGGTGTTCTTCAACTTCTCGACTTTTTCGGGAGTAGCCCTCTCAATCTGACTCCTTATCACGTCTATGTTCGATATTATGCCTATAAGCCTACCCTCCTTATCAACGACTGGCAACTTCGAATGCCCCGTTCTAAACATAACCCTCGCAACGTCCTTTAGAGGCATGTCCTCCCTCGCAACGTGAACCTCCCTCCTCATAACGTCCCTTATCTTCTTTTTGGGGTCCTTCATCAGGAGGTCTATGGAGGAAACGTATCCTACGAGGTATCCGTCCTTTACAACCGGAAAACCGTCGTGTCCAGTCTCTTTTATAATTCTTACCGCATCCTCTACCGTATCTTCTGGAGACAACGTTATCACGTTCTTGGTCATGTAATCCTTAACCCTGAGTTTTGCCATGCAAGTTCGATTAATACGGTTAGAAATTAAAAATTAACCGAAAAAAAGAACTACCTCCTATATACCTCCGCCAAATTCACGTTCAACCTCTCCCCTATCAAATCGAGAACCTCCGCTAAAGTAGTTAGGAGTCTGTTGTAGGCTTCTATGAAGTTTACGACGCTCTCCCTCGCACTAAGCTTCGACTGTATCTCCGTCAGCTCCTCCATGAGGTCTTGGTCGAACTCACCGCTCATCTGCTTCGCAACGAACTCCTGCTGTTTCTGCTGAAATTCCACGAGGAGCTGTTGTGCAACTTCGTCGTCTTTCAAGGCCTTCTCGCACTCAACGAACTCCACATACTCCTCAAGCTTTGCAATCTCGTCGGCCAATTCTATAGCCTTCTCCTTCAAAACCTCCAACATCCCAACACCTTAGCAGGAATCGAAACGTCAGTATTTCAACCTTTCCCTTTTTTATTTTCTTTTGAAATCTTTTGTCTAATCGGTCTTATTGGGATTCTCTTAACGTATCCGCAGTTCAAACAGGTTACTATCACCCTTGACTTTGCAATTCTCACTCTAAATCTTCCCTCCTTGTAGGGGTAGAGGCACTTCTTACAGAACTTTAGCTTGAACACCTTCGGAATCTTTATCCTGTACTTCATCGCAATCCTCCTTGCAAGCTCTACGTATCTCCTCGCCAAGTCGTAGTCTTTGTCTTTCATCTCCTCCATGAGCTTGAAGAGGATATCTATCCTTTCCCTTGCGATTTTCTTTTCAAGTTTCCTTTCTCTTTTGAGCATATTGACAAAGCTTAAAAGCAGTTCTGATAAAGTTTCCTGTGGTGTAGATGTTTATCGAGCTCTTGGCCGAGAAGTACAAAATCAAGAGGGTTTATCCAGAGGACTGTCAACTCTGCATTTTGGGATACGAGGGTAGGTGTCCCTACCTGATCAAGGTCAGGGGAAAGTGGTTCTGCGTTAGAGAGGTCGCAAAGGAGGACAGAAGGATTATCTTCAAAGCTCTTAGGAGGAAACGTTGAATTTTTTGTTTTTTCTCAAGCTTTAAATTTCTATCGGATCAGGGCTATTCATGATTGTTCACCCCATCGACTACCGTTATGGCACGAAGGAGATGAAGAGGATTTGGAGTGAGGAGAGCAGGATAAGGAGGATGATATGGGTTGAGATGGCTCTTCTGAGGGCCTTGGCTAAAAAGGGTTACTTGGACGAGGAGAAGGTCAAGAAAGCTCAGAAGGACGCTCTTAAGGTCACACCCGAGAGGGTCAAAGAAATAGAGAGGGAAATTAGACACGACGTTATGGCTCTTGTTAAGGCTATAAGCGAGGTTGTAGATGATGAGGTCGCGAGGTGGGTTCACTTCGGAGCAACATCAAACGACATAGTTGACACCGCAGTTGCAACCCAGTTGAGAGACTCGGTAAAGATACTCGAACTAAAGTTGAGGAAGTTGGGTAAACTCCTGTGCGAAAGGGCCTTGAGGTATAGGGATGTCGTTTGTTTGGGAAGGACGCACGGACAACCGGCTTTACCTACAACCTACGGTTTCAGATTTGCGGTTTTTGCAAGCGAAATTGCGAGACATTACATCAGACTTCAACAGCTTAAGGAGAGGCTTTTAGTGGGAAAGATGAGCGGTGCGGTCGGAACTCAGGCTGGTTTCGGTAAAGATGGCTTTGAAATTGAAGAGGAGGTTACGAGACTTTTGGGTTTGAAACCAGCTATAATATCGACTCAGGTTATTCCCCGTGACATATACTGCGAATACGTAGAGTTTCTTTCAAATCTGGCGACGACGCTTGAAAAGATGGCCACGAACTTCAGAATCTTGCAGAGGGGTGAGGTTGGTGAGCTCATGGAGGAGTTCGGTGAAAAGCAAGTCGGTAGTTCAACTATGCCCCACAAGAGAAATCCAATAGACTGCGAAAACGTCTGCGGAATTGCGAGGGTGATTAGGGGTTTCGTCGAACCTCAACATCAGAGTGCCATACTTTGGGAGGAGAGGGATTTGACCAACTCGTCTGCGGAAAGGATCATTTTGGTTGAGGCAACGGTTTTGGCTGATCACATCTTAACCAAGATGATAAGGGTCGTAGAGAGGTTGGAGTTGAACTTGGACAGAATAAGGGAGAACCTTGAGAGGGTTAGGGGTCTAAACTTGAGCGAGGCGGTAATGCTCGCATTAACCAGGAGGGGTATGGGCAGGCAGGAAGCTCACGAGCTCGTCAGGGAGATAGCTATGAGGGCCTACAGGAACAACACAAGTCTTCTTGACGAACTCGTCAGGGATGATAGGATTTTGAAGTATTTCAAGAGGGAAGAATTGGAGGAGCTTTTAAAGCCCGAGAACTATATAGGAACGGCAAGAGAGAGGGTTGAAAGGGTTGTAAGGTGGGTTGAAGGCGTTTTGGGATTTTGACCCCCTCCCCGTTGGGATGCGAGAATTCCAAGCGGGGAGGTTTGTGCATATCCTCATTGGATATGCACAGGGTTGGTCAGCACCCCGTTCACCCGTCTTCCGCAAGGAGCGGAACACGGGCTATAGTTTCCCTTGCGGGGACTTAATTAACCCTCCCGACGTTGGTTAAATCTGAGCGAGGCTTTATAAATCTTGCTCCACCGACCACCCTCAATTCATCCCCGCTTTGAAAAGCGGGGCTTTCTTAGCGACGTTCTGTAACTTTGGGGGAAATAGTTAAAGCGTACGATCTTGTGAAGGATAAGTTAAGTTTTCCAGTATCGTATTAAGACTATTTCAAGAATTCTAAACGAATTTGAAACGTATGGTATCGTATCGGGTAAGGTTGTAGGAAGGGGGAGAGGTAGGGGGGTCTGTAAGACTTTTCACCTCAAAATTTCACTCGACACTCTAAGAAGAGGTTGTGGGGACATACTAATTTAATACATAATTTAATACATTTCTCATCAAGGGGTGTATGTCTTATAAAACGTTGCTCATCTAAAGTATAGTCAATCCAAAATTTCGTAGAGTGTGCTTCTCTGCTTCGGAATCCTACCTACCGCCTTTATTATCTTTACCATCTCCTCTTTCGGTAAGAATTCTCCTCCTGTAGCTCCAGCGAACTTGGATATGTTCTCCTCCATTAGGGTTCCACCCAAGTCGTTTGCACCTACGTTTAAAGCTACCTGAGATAGCTTTACACCAAGCTTAACCCAAGACGCCTGAACGTTTTTTATGTAGGGGTGAAGGATTATCCTCGAAATCGCTATCACGAGCAGATCCTCGAAACCCGATGAAGGAACAACCATTTTACCCAACTCGTTGTTCCTGTGCATGAACGGAAGGGGTATGAATTCCGTAAATCCGTTCGTTCTCTTCTGGATTTCCCTAATTATCAGTATGTGCCTTATCCTGTGTTCCCACCCCTCCACGTGGCCGAACATCATGGTGGATGTTGAGGGGATTCCAAGTCTGTGTGCAGTTAAAATTATCTCCATCCACTGCCTCGTGTTTATCTTATTCGGGCATATTATCCTTCTGATCTCATCGTCCAAAATTTCGGCTGAAGTTCCAGGTATAGAGTTCAATCCCGCAGTCTTCAACTCCTTCAAAACCTCCTTAATTTCCAAACCGCTGTTCTTTGCCATGTGATGTATCTCCATGGGGGAGAAGGCGTGAATGTGAATTTCCTCACTTACATCCCTTACCGCTTCGATTATGCTCTTGTAAAAGTTCAAATCCGCATTCGGATACAGGGCGCCTTGAATACAAACTTCCGTGCAACCGTAATCCAGAGCCTCCTTAACCTTCTCCTTGATCTCTTCAAGGGTTAGAAGATACCTCCTCCTGTTCCTAAAACTGCAGAACTTACAGTTTCCTACGCAGATGTCCGTGAAGTTTATGTTCCTGTTTACAACGTAGGTAACGATATCTCCGACGTCCCTCTTTCTAATTTCATCCGCCTTGGCAAAGGTTTCGAAGGGATTTGAGAGCAGATCTTTAAACCTTTCTGTATCCTTCTTCATCCGCTCTGATTTCAATAACCTTTCCAACCTCATCGCTGAACCACCCCAACTTCACGAACTTCGGATAGATCGGTAACCTCTCCCTCAAAGCGAAACCCGAACTCTCCACCTTTCTCCTCAGCTCTTCGATCTTTGGCCAAGGATGCTCGGGATTTATGTAATCGGGAGTCACTTCAGAAATCCCACCCAGATCCCTCGCACCTGCCTTCAAAAAGGGTTCAAGGTTTTTAACGAGGTTAGGAGGTATCTGAATCGTAACATCTCTCGGCAGAATCTCCCTCGCAACCTTAACGGTTTCGACCATTTCATCCAGAGAGGGTGGCTTGAATTTCTCCATTGGAGTGTTCTTCTTGGGTGAGAAGTTTTGAACTATAACTTCCTGAACGTGCCCGTAGTTTTCGTGAATGTCCCTTATGACCTCCAAGGAGTATATCCTGTCGTATCTGCTCTCACCTATGCCAACCAGAATTCCTGTTGTGAATGGAATTTTAAGCTTTCCAGCGTTTTTTATAGTCTTTATCCTCTCTTCTGGTTTCTTCCCCGGTGAATCCCTATGACATTCCAATTCAACAGCCTGCTCAAGCATCAACCCCATGCTTGCATTGTATGGTTTTAACATCTTCAGCTCGTTAAAGCTCAACACCCCGGCGTTTGTGTGGGGTAGAAATCCCATTTCGAGCGAAAGTTTGTTCATGTCCCTAACGAACTCCAAGAAACTTCGGTATCCCATTTCCCTCAAGTTCCTTCTGAACTCCTCGTAAACGTCAGGTTTTTCACCGAAGGTGAAGAGTGCCTCTACAGCACCTTTAGATTTTGAAAGGAGATTTTTTACTTCGTTCGGTTTCATAAATCTGTAATCGTTACGCCTAAACCCACAATAGGCGCACCTGTTCCTGCACGTTCTCGTTAAGGGTATGAACACGTTTCTCGAGAATGTAACAACCTCCACGTTGCGGAAGTATCGTTGTTAGAATAAAAAAGTTATGCAACGTATATAGCTGGTTTTCCGGGCATTGCAAGCTTTCTCTTTTCATTTGGAACGGATTTCTCATCTAAGATCAGTTTAACTCCCAGCTCCCTCTCAACGAACTCCCTGTTCTCCTCAACGATCTTTCTCTCATCTATCTTTGCGATTTCCTTGAACGTGTCTTTATCTCTGAAAACCCTCTTCAAAAATGCGGAGACCTCCTTGGCCATCTTCTTAAACTTCTCGTCCCTCATTAGCTCCGCCATCGCTGACTTCATACTTTCGGATTTCAGAGCTATTTTCAAAGCTTGAACCTTCCAATCCTCAGCGAAGGCTAAGTAAACGTTTTTACCTTCCGAGAACTTCATGACCTCCTTTATATCTTCAATCAAAGCCTTCAAGTAGTTCTCAATTGCCTCAGCAACTTCGTCAACCTTGCTTTCGTCGTATTCTGGGTAGCTCTCCAAACTGACGAAGCTGTCGTGCTTAATATGCCATAGCTCCTCGCAGATGTGAGGTATGAACGGAGTGAGCAACTTTATCCAGTCGTCCAATATTATTGCCAAGTTGTCTCCTCCTCTCTTCAGATACCACCTGACGTCGTTCATGACCTCGAAGAAAGCGGAATTTACCGCCCTTCTCGTTTGTAGTTTCTCCATAGCTTCCCTCGTATCCTTTACGGCCTTCTGAAATCTGCTCATCAACCATCTATCCAAATGGTCTATTTCCTTAATTTCCTTAGTGTAGTTCTCCCTAACCAGCTCGTAAAACCTCTCCAAGTGCCTCTTCATCGCCTCAACTTCCTTCCTCCTCCAATCCGCATCGCTGTCGTATTCGGCAGAATATAATATGTATAACCTCGTAACGTCAGCACCGTTTTCATTAACGGCCCTCTTCATCGTTAAAAGTGGCCCCTTGCTCTTGCTCATCTTCTTACCTTCCAAGCTCACGTATCCGTTTACCGCAATGGCTTTTGGCCAATACCTCTCCGGAAATATTGCGACGTGGTGGAAAAGGAAGAAGAGCAAATGATTTGCAACCAAGTCCTTCCCGCTACTCCTCAGATCGACCGGATACCAGTATTCGAAGTCCCTCCTAATCTCTTCAACCAATTCAACGCTCAATTTCGAGCTATCTGCAACTTCCTTAGCGTTACCGATTCCCAAGAGAACGTAATCCAAGAGCTCTTTCGTTACGTTTTCCGCTTTGAGCTTACCTTCGTTTACGAACTTAGCGAGGATGTAGTAAGCCATGTATATCGTCGAATCGGACAGACTCTCTATAAGCCACTCCCTGTCCCAAGGTATCCTCGTCCCCAGACCCCTCCTTCTCGCACAAGCCTTGTCTTTCAACCATTCGATCTTGTTTCTGAACTCCTCCCTGTAGTATTCTGGGATTATCGTCATCTTCTCAAGCCAGTTCAAAACTCTGTCCTTCCACTCCCTGTCGGAATACCTTATGAACCACTGATCCTCAACAACCTTGACCACGCATTCGGTTCCACATCTGCAAACGACTGGCTTCTCGCTGAACTCGTAAAATATATCTCCAATTCCCTCCCTTATCAGATCGTTCTGAATGACCTCCTTAACTTCCGAAACTCTCATTCCAGCATACTTCCCAGTTACATCCAAGAGAACTCCCTTGTGATACTCCTTCTTGTAAACTATCTTCGTGGCCTTTTCCAAGTTTTCGTCCCTCTGATCTTTAATTCCCAACTCCTCAACGATCTCCTTTGCTGGGACCTCGTATTTCTCCCCCTCAATCCTTATCAGAACTATCGGCTCAATGGACTTAACAACATCCTCGATTCCGTATTTCTTTAAGATTTCCTCGTTTCTCTTCAAATCTTCAATGGCGACGTAATCGTAAGGTGCGTGGGCTGGAACGCTCATGACAACACCGGTTGCATTTTCCGTGTCAACGAAATCCGCTGGCAGAATCGGAACTTCTTTGCCTGTAACTGGATTGACAACGAACTTTCCTATAAAATCATCCGCATCTACCTCCCTTAAGAGTTCAACGTCTTTACCCTGATAACTCAACTTCTCGCAGGCCTTTTTACTCACGAACCAAACCTCCCCGTTGACTCTACAAAGAACGTATTTCGTTGGCTTTACCCAGATGTTCGTAACACCGAAAACCGTTTCGGGCCTTAGGGTTGCACACGGAAACACGATCTTCCCAAACTCATCATCTCGCATGTAGAACTTTATTACGGTAAAATCTACTATAGTTGCCTCTTCACCCATCAAAAGGTCGTGATCCTCAACGGGATTGTTGCAGTTGGGACAGAATCTAACCGGATGAGAGCCCTTAACTATGTATCCCTTCTCTTTCAACTTCCAAAACTGCCACTCTATAAACTTTTGATAGGGTTCATCGGTTGTCGTGAACTTCCTCCTCCAATCGATGGAGTAACCTATATCCTTTAAGGCTTTCTCAGCCTCCTTAGAGAAATACTCAACTATCTTTTCTGGAGTTGTGAGGGTCAATAGAACATCCAAGGGGACATCGTGATACTTTGTGTAAACATCTATTGTTCTTTCATCCCTCTTCGAAATCAGCTCAGCCAAACCTATGATCGGTGTTCCAGTCACGTGAAACCCCATCGGAAAGAGAACATTGTAACCGCACATCCTCTTATACCTTGCAATTGCATCCCCTATCGTGAAAGTTCTGCAGTGTCCAACGTGCAGGTTACCGTTCAAGTAGGGATAAGGGATGGTTATGAAAAATTTCGGCCTGTCATCGGGATCAGCCTGAAAAATCTTTGCCCTTTCCCATTCCTCTTGCCACTTCTTCTCGATCTCTCTGAACATGAAGTTGGGCAGGCTCTCTCTTTAAAAATAGTTTATGTTCTTGATGAAAACTTAAGTAAGGGAAGCGGTCTCATATATTGTAGGCGATGGATATTTTTCTTAATCACCTTTACTCCTTAATGTAGTCAAAATTTAAATATCATTATATTTAAGTATCATTTATGGGAACTTTAACGATAGTTTTGAGTGACGATGTAGAGGAAGAAGTTAGGAGGATAGTTAGAGAGATTTATGGGAGTGAGAGGGGGAATCTATCAAAATTCATTGAAGATGCGATTCGAAACTATATCCATTCGCTTAAGAAGGGAGAAGTTGTTTACAGAGCTTACAAAGGTGATGAACTCGTTGCTGAAGCTAAATCCCTTGAAGAGTTGGTTAAATTGTTGAGAGAAGGTGGTGTAGACGTGAGAGGACTAAGGATAATCCGTTCAGACTTGAGGAGGGTGGCGAGAGCGGGCTACAGGTTGAGAGCATGATTCTATCCCTTATAGATACTCCTTTTCTGGAAATCTCGATAGAAAATCCATTTAACGGTAGGATTTATCCAGAAGAAGGGGTAGTTCTGGCTATTGCTCAGTGGTTTAGCTAATTTTCAACAGAGCAAATAGTTCATGTTATGACGTGTTCCCCTTCAAACCTCACGATCACCTCATCAACGTAATCCCTTAAAATCCTACCGACTTCGAAGTAGAAATCCTTGGGATACGGTTTAATTTCCCTAAACTTCTCATCGTAAACGTCCTCGTTTCTGAACTGTTGCAGGACGTATCTCTTAACGTTAAACTCTCTCAATATTTCTCCCATCCTTATCAAATCTTCTCTGTCAGTTATCGTCGGCACAACTGTCGTTCTTATTTCGTAGTCTATGTTGGAATCGACGAGCAACTTTAGACTCTCCGAAAACCTTTCGTATGAGTCCTCTTTCCCCGTGACCTTTGGATACTTTTCTGGTATCGTTTTAAAATCCATCGCAACGTAATCCAAGTAATTCAAAAGTTTTTCAAGTCTTTCTGGATAGTATCCGTTCGTATCCAACTTTATAGCTAATCCGTAACCCCTCAAAATTTTCAAAAGCTCTCTCATCTCGTCGATGTTTTGAAGCAAGGGCTCTCCACCCGTTAAGCACACACCCTCTATCAGGTAGTTCTCCCTAACCTTCTTTGCAATTTCCTCCGGTTTAACCTCAATTCCACCACTGAACAACCTGTAATTTTGACAGTAGGGACATCTGAAAGGGCATCCTACAAAAAACACGACCGCACACAACTTCTTCGGGAAATCAACTGTCGATAGATCTAAAATCCCACCGTAACGCATTGGATCACCTTAGATACTTTTCAACCTCCCTCTTAAGCTCTTCCTTCGTCGGAACCTCTCCTCTAAAGAGAACATCTTCGTTCAAAGCTATCGAAGGTGTGGATGCAACGTTGAACTGTAAAGCGGTTATCAAATCCTTTTCGACATCTATCTCCTCAAACTCCAATCCCAACTCTTCAGCAACTTCCTTAGCAATTCTCTTTGCGTTGGGACAGTTTGGACAATCCCTTTTCGTGAACACTATCAGTTTCATAACGTCCAAACTCACGCACGTTTAAACAAGTTTTTGCTCTGTTGAAGATTAGCCAATATCGGTAACAATCAAATTGAGAGGACATCCGCATTGCTGATCAAATCACCGTTTAACCCATCAACCATCGGTTTCCCTTTCATAGGTATTTCGCATTCGAATTCGATCTCTTCGACTTCCGAGGGTTTAACCTCGATCTCGAAAGACCTTCCAGAATCGTAAACCTTAAATCTTTGTTTATATCTGCTAAAGTTGTAGACCCTTATTCTTACTCTTCTCCCATCGATTTCCTTTTCAAAATGAACCTTTCCCGTCATTCTTGCAAGAACCTTGCTCACATCCAAATCTTCCCTTTCAAGAATTTCCGAGCATTTTTTGGCTATGAGTGGTATGACTTTGAGCAAAGCGGACTCCTTTCTTCTCCTCTCCTGCAAGACCTTCTTTTTGTCTAAATAACCCTTCAACTTCCTCCCAACCTCCTGCAAAGCCAACTTAACCTCATCGAAAATTTCTGGAATTCCAGCTATCGCCTCTTTAGATTCCGAAGTGTAGGGTATGTTCGTAGAAGCTAAATGTATCAGAATCACCATCGGTGCGTTCGGAAACTGCTGAATCCCGTAGGATTTCCAGTTGACGCTTTCAACGGCCTTAGTTAAAGAACAACCGCCTTGTTGATAGAGAAGGGGGATTTTGTTGGCGAACCTCATCAAGATTGCTTTTTCAACTTTTATACCGTAAGCTAAGCCAACTTCAACCAAAAACGGATTCCCTCCATATACTTTGGGTTTTCTTGATACAGCGCAAACGAATTCTGGCTCAAATTCAGATATTAAGCTTTTTACAATCAACTCTTCTCCAATTGGTGAGAGACAATCGGTTGGTGGTGGCAAAATTTGAACACGTTTAAAAGCTTCCAAAAGCTTTTCAGCCTCATCCCTCTTAACAGCTTTAGGATGTTTATTTTGAATTCCGGCAGAGCTCAATATCTCTTCAGCCTTTTTCTCACCAACCCTTGAAAATTCCTTAGTTAAGAATTCCTTCAAACTCTTGGCTTTGGTTTCTTTAAGCATCTTCATCAAATTTCCAAGCTCTATTCCGTGAGGATGTGGCTTTATGGCTTTTGGAATTTTTGGTAATTCGTAGCTGACCCTTTCGAATTCGTGTATCTCACCTTCTGGCCCTATGAATGTTATCCTCGCATGTGGGTTAACTATTGAAGTCCTTCTCAAATACTCGTAAACGCTCTGCCTTCTTCCTTTAACGTAAACTCCTTCTATCTCAAGTTCTATTC
>Ga0256831_1000471_pt1 | contig 20944 bp, 24 predicted proteins | sample 132544metaG_FD_189087 | JGI IMG/M metagenome (GOLD analysis project Ga0256831, IMG submission 189087) | Hydrothermal vent microbial communities from Lau Basin, Pacific Ocean - 132-544 | ecosystem: Environmental > Aquatic > Marine > Hydrothermal vents | place: Pacific Ocean: Lau Basin | collected... | reverse complement strand
CCGTCGGCAGGCTTGGTTTTATTTCTACCAGCTTTAACTTTTCTCCGTTTTTGGCTACTACGTAAAGAGAGGTGGGAGTAACTGTAAAATCCTGCTTTTCAAGTGTCGGATTATCGCAAACGCTACTTATACGCTCTGGCAGTTCCCACTCGCTAAAGGGAATGGGGCAGGTCTTAAAGACGTTCTCTACGTCCTGAACGCTAATACTGACAGCATTGTTTTGAAAAGCCTCTTTTTTGGTCTGAAGAATCATTGTCTTTGCCAGCAGGTAAAAACCCATTCCCAAAGCGCCTAATAGCGATAGGTAGATTATCATCTGAAAAAAGGAGATTTTTTCTTCTTTCATTTCTGCCCTCCTTTAAAAAAGACTGAACAGACTGAACAGGCTAATTACCTGATTTACTTTTTCTGCGAAAAGGTCAGCAATGAAAGTCCCTCTTCTGTTTCTCATTTCCTATCCCCAAAAACAAGTTCTTTCAGTTGCAGGTATAAGGAGTTATGCAGAGATTCTTTCAGTCTCTCTACTTCCTGCTTTGACAGTCTAATCATCAGGAGTTGGACTACTTCCCGCCGACTTCTTTTTTCCTTGACCGTCTGGTAGATTTCTTCCACGTCTCTAACACGGTATTCGTATAGGTGAACCTGCCTGTTGTTCTCGTTTACAACATAGCCTCTATACTCAAGTTCCGTTTCTGGCAGAATAATTCCGTATTCCTCTTTTGTTTCCCTGATAACTGTTGTCAGGAGAGTCTCTCCTCTCTCCTGTTTTCCGCCAGCTATTCCTATTTTTCTGTCCTGTCCCCTAACGTGTGCCAGAAATCTCCTGCCATCGTGAATGAGAACAAAACTTGCTGGAACAGGCATCTTATCCCTCCTTTAATGCTTTAATGGTTTCTTCATATCCCCGCAACATTTCCGCCATTGGCTCAACGTCCGCTGGATTAAGGGTTCTGTATTTTTCTATCAGCTTTTTCAGAACTTCCGCCTGAACCTTTAAGCCTTTCACTCCAAAGAGCACGGAACAAAAGAGTGCATTCATTCCCAGATTGATAGGTATCTGGTAATCCTCGTGAGGCATTGTTTGAACTGCCTCAATTATTTCAATCAGGGATTCTCCTAAAACAGGGAATTCCCTGACAAACTCCTGCGTAAGAGATTCAAATACCTTTCTGTGCTGTTTAAGTCTCGGTATGTAGAGCTTTTCCAAGCGTTTGAGATACTTGTCGGGTTCTGTTATCTCCACCTTGCCACACTTTCGGCAGAAATGGAGAGGGTCTGCAACTACTTCGGGAACAGTTGTCAACAGAGGGAAACCTCTGCAAAGTAGCGGTCTATTTCCGTATATGGAACATTTGTTGTCGGGCGTTAGCTTGGAGCACTTATCCGTAAGGAAAAACAGCTTAATACTCCAAGCTAAACGCCATTCCTTTAACCCCATAAAGTCCAGCGGAAAAGACGTCCACTTGTGGAAGAAGAATCTCTTTTCCTGTAAAAGGAAGTTGTCTTTTCTAACGGGAATAGGGATAAAACCTACGAAACACTCCTCAAGGCTGAAATACTCCAATTCGCTGGTAAGAACCTCAAGCTCAAAGAGGCTGTTTTTGTTGCGACAGCAGAGTGCCTTGTTAGGGAAACTGCACTTTATCATCTTACTCTCTCCCCCAGAAATTCAACGATTCCTTTTTCCTCAAGCTCCTGAAAACTCTCTGCACAGCTTAAACCCAAATGGTTGTTGTAGAGCTGTAAGAATTGGGCTTTAGCCTCTTCCTTGTTTTTAGCCTCTATTTCAACTAATCTTTTAAACCCCTTTAACTCCCTTGATTTAACTAAAAAACCGTAGTGTTTCATTTTTCCTCTCTCCTTACGCAATAGAACTTGTTTAAGTATTTTCCGTTGCGATAACTGTATAAAGCCTCATAAAAGTCCCTATGCCCATTTAAGGAACAGAGGATTGCCTGCCACCTACTTCCCCAAACTCTTCCGCATTCCACACATTTCCATAGAGTCCTTTCTACTTCCTCTTCTTTCCACTCCACATAGTTTTCATAGACATCAACGGGAGACATTACTTTGACCTTGCCTCTTCCTGCTTTCTTTATCTTTGGCTTGGGTAATCCCCTTTTTTTATAGAGGTTGTAAGGATTATGAGGAATAGATACGGTTTCCCCTGATGGAAGTTTTATGTTCCCTCTCATCTCTATCCTCCGTTTACCTTACTTTACTTTAACACTAACGTTGCAACCTGCTTCTTTGAGAGCCTTTTTAACAACTTCTATTACCTTCTCTCCCCTGTCTGGAGCGTCTGGAAATCTGATTAGATTGGGAATCTTTACCTTGAATTCGTCCAGACACCCGTCCTCAATTTCAATCACCGCATTCAGTTTCTCTTTCATCTTTTCCCTCCTGTTTTTTTCTCCTCAAACCTTGAAAGAACTACAATTCTTTCAAGGTTAATCTTATGCTCTCCTCTTCGCTCTGTCAAGTCCTGCAAATCAACTGCACAGCAAGAAAACAGAAAGCCCTGTTTGTTGTATCTCAAGGAACAATATTCGCTGTATATCTCAAATACAGGTTATACACAGATTGACATTAGTCGGTTTGAGGGATAAAATTAGAACAAAACCCGTTCAGGAGGCTGGCAATGGACATAAAGGAGAGAGAGATAGAACAGGCGGTTGAGGAGCAGAGGGGGAAAATAGAAGCTCTCCGTAGGGAAGTTGAAGAAAGAATGCAAAAGATAGAAGAACTGATAGCCACAGGAGACTACGGAGAGGCTCTCTACCAGATTAACCGCCTAAAACCCTTTGTTCGCTTATTAAAAGAAGAGATGGCAAGAGGCGGGAACAAATACTTCGCTCTTATCAATGAACTTCAAGAAGCTAAAGAGAGCTATCAAAAAGGACAGTTATCTGAATTTGAAAACAGCCTCAGCAGAATAGAAAAACTGCTCCTATCATAAAAGGAGGGAACGTATGACTAAAAGGGAAATCATAGAAGAACTGAAGAGGCAAATCAGGGAGCGGATAGATGAACTTGAATCCAGCCTGAAAAAAGAGCCTGTTCCCGCAAAAGGCGATTTAGGAGACATAGCTAACGAACTCCACACCGAACAGGATACCCGCTATATAATCGGCATATACAAGAGAGACCTTGCGGTTCTTTCCCAGATTCCCGATGCAAGAAAGGAAACCGTTGAAGCTGGTTCTCTCGTTAAGCTGAAAATTAACGGAGAGGAAATAATAAGGCTTTTCGCCCCTCTCCAGAACGTTTACGAAGCTGGAGAAGTTAAGACAGCCTCAACAAACTCTCCTCTTTTTAGAGAAATAAAAGGAGCAAAAGAGGGAGTTGTGGTTAAATACCAGATAGACGGCAGGGAATTTGTGGTTAAAATCCTTGAAATCCAATAGAGGAGGAGTGCTATGGAAATCCCACTTTCTATGCTTGCAAAAGCCCTTGAAAAAGGCGGAGTGAATGAGGCTACTGTTTACAATCTTGCACGGAACAAAACAAAGAACTTCGGCTCTTACGGGTTGCGAACTGCCAAAGTAGAGGAGAACGGCAAGGAGAAAACCGTTCTCCTGATTGAATCTCCAGACGACCTGTTTAACCTTGTAAGGCTTTCCTGCGACCTTTTAGGAGAGGCTCAAAGGGTAGATAAGATGGTTGAACAGGAAGTAGTCTATCAGGGGATAGACTACCAAGAGGTAAAAAGGCTCTTTGAGACCATTTCTCAACTCAAAGAGCAACTTGGAGCGATAAGAAAGGAGCTTGAGTTCAAAGACAGAGAACTCAAGCTCACGGAAAAAGAGAGGGAGAAACTCCAGCAGGAGATTAAGAGGCTTTCAGCGGAACTAAAAGAACACGCCGAAAGGCTCAAAAAGGCTATCAAGGAGAACAGAAAACTCAAGGTTAAACCTCTCATTGAGGAGCTCAAGAAGAAGCTCAAGGAAGATGAGGCTCTTGAGCTAATAGACAAGCTCCTTAAAACCGTAGAGGAGGAAAGCGATGTTTAAAGCTGGAAGCAGATTTAAGGCTGGAGACAGAGTTAGGGTTTACTTTGACGACGGTGTTCTGGAGTATGTAGAGGGAACTCTGCACGAGGATAGGGTGGTTCTGAACAAAGGGAGAGGAATGTATAACAGAGAGATTTTAGAGGGACTTTTCCTTGAAATGGAAAAATCTGTTGGAATCCCAGCTCCAACATAATGAACAGGTGCGTCTGCCATTACGGGGGAAGATACTACGGAACAAAGGGAGAAAAACACAATCCTTACACTGATTTTGACGGTGTGCTAAAAATAGCAAAGAAAGTAGAGGTTGTAAGATGAAACCGCTTGAAACCGAGAGTTTCTCATACACAGTCGGAGGGACGGCTATTTCCGTTTCTCTCTCCCTATACAGGGAGAGAGACCTCTTTGTTGCCGTTCTTAAGGATTTAGGCGGAAGCAGAAGCCTATACTCCACTTTTCACTACGCCGCCAGCAAAGTTATAAGACAGTATGGCTGGCATACGGTTTTTGTCTATCAGTTTTCAGGATTCAGCAGTAAGGACATAGAGATAAAACCTTTCTGGGAATACGTTGACCTCACTCCCGTTGAATTTCCAAACGAAATTCTCCTTGTAAACAATCCGCAGTTTTACAGGCTCAACGCCTCTAACGTGGAAGAAGCGGTTAAAGAAGCAGTAAGACACTTTCAGCAGAACCTATTGGTCGGAGGACTGCTATGAAGCCTTTTACTGTCGTTAGAAAGCTACGGGACGGTAGGACGGGTGGAGTCGTAATTATTCCCGAAAAGGTAAGCTGGGAAGATATTAAAGGCGACATAGCGAACTTTTCAACTGAAATCGTCAAGCAGACAGCCAGAAGCATACACGACATAGTAATCATTGGCGAAAGTATAGAAATGTTCATTGAGGAAGAGGTAGAAGAAAATCCCGCCCCTCTACTTATCTGCGTGCTGGTAGATAACTTAAACCCTGACTCTCCTGATACTCCCATTGTTAAGACATCTACCATCAAGTTAAGTAAGCTCATTGGGACTATTCCTGTTTCTGTTGAAATGCTAATTAGAGGCTTTAGCTGTTCCATATCAGACGAGTTTCTCTTATCTTTAGAGGCTGGAGAAGAGGAAAAGCCTTTTATTATCCCTACCCTCTTATCTGCGGTAGCCCTGCTGGGGGATATGCTGGAGAATAGGCTACAGGAACTATCTCCCAGACTTCAGGGATACGGGATTCACAAGTTCGGAAATCCCTACTACATTACCAATACAACCGTAGGTAAAATTCTGGGATTATTCTTAAGCCACGACCAGACAGACGAAGAAGCTGAAGAAATACTCAGAGAAGTGCTTACCGAAAGCGGTATGGCTAAACCAAAGGCTCTTGAATACGTAGTGCCCGCTCTCTGTTCTGTTTTAAAGGTTAACAGGGAAGTAAGTAAGCTCAAGAATAAGAAAATGGACTTGCTCTTTCTGATACACGAAACGGCTTTAGAGGTTAACAATCACCCACAGAAATACGCAATAGGATACCCCATAAACGCAGACAGCGATTCAACCGAAAAGTTCCTCAGAGGAAGAGGCTTTAACGTTGAGAACTACATCTTAATGAGAAGCTACCTTACGTTCATTGACATTGCGGAAGATTACAGGAAAGACCTGCCAGAACTGATGAAGGAGGGAGAGGAATGAACCCTGTAATGACTATAACAGTAATAGCAGGTAAACCCATTTACTCCATCTACCTTGTTGTCAACAACGAAAAGGAGATAGAAAAAGCCAAACAGGTCTTGTTGCGTCTGGCTCTTTCCCTTTCGGCGGAAAAGATGAAAGTTCCTCTCTACAAAATAGAGAGGGATAGAGAGCTTTTGGAAAAGAGGATAGCCAGAACGGTTAAACAGGCTAAAGAAGTGTTCAGGGAAACCAGACAGAACCCCGTTATTCTAATCAGAGAGGAATTCCAGCCCGCCACCTCAAAGGACGGCAGACAGTTTGTTCAGGAGCAGTCTCTCATCTTCCCTCTGCCTGCAACGGCAAACTCAAAACACTTGGAAGACCTGATAGCTCAAACTCCGCTCATAGAGAGAATGTTCATAGAGTATATGAACCAGCCGACGGAAGAGTTCAGGAAAGCTGTTGCCGTAGTTCTAATAGCTGGCAGTTCCCTGCTCCAGCGATTAGGAAAATCGGTTCGGCTCTCTCATTATGACCAGCCCGATAAAGACATTCAGGTATTCGTCGTGGACTCCGATAAGAAGTATTACTCCCTCATAACCGACTCAAAATGCTCCCAGAAAGCCTCATCTCTCTTTGCTGAACTGTTAAGGGAAGATAACGTCATCTCTCCCAAAGACACGGAGGAATTTTCCAAAGACCTTGAAGAGACAATTTCCCGATACAGCAGTAAGGTAGCCGTTATCTCTGACAATAAACTCTCCGTTAGAGTAATTCCTCTATCAGTAGAAGAAAGAGAGGAAAGCCAACTCCCAGAAAGAGCTAAAGAAATTCTACACCTGATTGAGGGATACTACACGATTCTTCAGCTTATTTGATTCCTATCTCTATCATCTGTTGACAACAAGGGATAGGGGAATAAACTTTAAACAGGGAGGTTTAAATGGAAAGAGCAGACAAAATAAGGCAGACGATTATCAATGCGACATTTATCTTTACGGCTCTACTGATACTGATAACCGTCGTTAGCCTGTTCTATAAGTCTTTACCTGCCTGCGATAAAGCAGACCAGACAATAACAATCGGAAAGGAAACGTTCATTTCTAACGGGGAAGTTCAAACAAATTACTACATAGACGATGTCGGGGTGTGGATACCCTCTATTCACTTCAAGAAACCCATATACAAAGACCTGAAAAAGGTTGAAGACCTAAACGCCGCCATCTATATCAACGATTGGGTAATAAGATTCGGCAGTAGCCACATTTCCGAAGGGGGATTTTTAAGAGATGGGGGCGTCTGCATTGAGTTTGACGGAAAGATAGACTTGGGTTCTCAAAAACCACCACAGAAAGTTAAGGTGGTGTTCTTCTCTGGCAAAGTTCCAATTGGATACGCTTTTGTGAAAACAGAAGTAGAAAATTAGCAAAGTAAACTCAAATCAGGAGGCAAAAGATGAAAAGAATTCTTGAGAAAACTCTTGAGAGGTTAGACAAAAGCAATAAAACAATAGTTCCTCTTTTTCTTCCTTTTTCTGCCCTGTTTATATTTCTTCTCATAGTGATGTTTCAAGGGCTGTCTATCCCTCGCAATACTTTAGACCAAATAATGCTCATTTTTTTCTTCACCACTTTTTTAGTCTTATTCATACTTTCTCCCATATTCTTATATCAAGGACTGCCTGTTTGCGATAAGCTGATAGGCAACGTTCTAACTATTAAGAAACGGAATCTCATAATCAACGGGAAACTTCAAACTAATTACTACATAGCTGTCAAAAAAGGAATAAAAGCCGTAAAAATAAGCATAGACTCTATTCAGTTTTATAAGCCTGAATACCGCAATCTGTCTATGATAAAGGATTTAAGAGCTGTCATTTACGTCAACGATAGCTTGAAGATAGAGCCCGACAAGATAGAGTTCTCTACCTCTCACGTTTGCCTTGAATTCTACGAAACAGTTGACTTGGGCTCACAAGAGCCAAAAGACAAAGCCAAAGTAGTGCTGTTTTCAGGGAGAACGCCTATTGGACATACATTTATCAAAACGGAGGTAGAATAGTGCTGTTTGAAAAGGTCTGTTTTGTTTCCGTCAGCGGTGGTAAAGACTCTACCCTCACGCTTGCCCTTGCACTTGAGAAATACAGAGGAACAGATGTTCCCGTTATTGCCGTCTTTGCCGATACCCATTGGGAACACCCTCTCACCTATAAATACCTTGACCAGCTTGAGGAGTTTTTCGGAATCAGAATTCAAAGGCTTTCAGGATACAACGGCGGACTTCCAGAACTGATAAAGAAGAAGAGAATCTTTCCCTCTCCACGACGGCGGTTCTGCACGCAGATTCTCAAATCAAAAATCTTTAGAAAGCTCTACCTCTGGACTTACCTACACTTTCCCTTTAAAGTGGCAGAAGTCTGGCAGGGAATTCGCAGAGAGGAAAGTAGAAGCCGTAGGAACGTCTCAGACCTTGTCCTGAAAGCAGGAGAAAAGAGATTTGGAGAAAGATACCCATTTGACGTTCATTTCATATACCCGATTAAGAACTTGCGGGAGAGACAGGTTTTTGAGGAGTTGAAGAAAAGAGGAATTCCCATTAACCCCCTGTATGAACAGGGATTTAAAAGAGTTGGCTGTTATCCCTGTTTTATTTCCAAGAAAGACATCGTTCAGGTAATCCTGAAAGCATTAGAGGGAGATAGATTCGCTGTTCAGAGGCTTAAGGAAATGAAAGAGCTGGATTGTTTAATTGCCAGCAAATTTTACATAAACCATACCCTTAACGAACTAATTGAACAAGCAAAAGCAAGAAAAGAGAAAGCCGATAGGATAAAGAAATACCTTTTACCTTTACCCTTTCCCAAATAGGAGAGGCAGGCAACTTACCTGCCTACCTGCCTCTGCCTAATCTTAAATCGTTTACTTTCTCCTCAACTCTCTGTTTTTCAAGAACCCTGCTAATCTCTTCACGGGAGTCTATTCCTTTATCGTGCAGGAAGTTGCGAACAGTAAGAGAGAGGTCTTTCTTGTTGATTTCCTCTATCAGGGTTTTAAAGGATTCAGTAAACGTTTTTCCCGCCACCTCTTTGTTGCTTAACATTTCCATAAAAGACTTCAGGTCTTTCGGAGTGAAGTGGCTGTTAATGTATGGAGAAGCTACGAACACTATGTTGGCAACTTCCTTGTCTTCTCTTAAGAACATAGAGAACTCAACAACGGTTTCAGCAAGCCTGCTGTTAGAGGAAAGTTTAAAGTTTCTTTCTCTGAAAGCCTCTAAAACTCCAGCTAAAAACTCCTTGTTTGCCAAGTCTTCTCCCAAGAGGCTTAAAACCTTTTCCTCAACTTTCTCTTTGGCAACTTCCTTGTCCAGAGAACCGTATTGACTTTTAACTACAGTTAAAACGGCGTGCCCGAATACCTTACCGCCAAGCTCTGCAAACTCGCCTTCAGCCCTTACGTAATCCTGTTCTTTAATGGTTTGCAACATTAGTTCAGCAAAGAGAGGACTCCTGATTACCCCGACCTGTGCACCGTTTAAAAGAAGTTTTCCAAACTCCTTGTAGTAGAATGGCTCTTCTCCTAATGCCTCAAGGATAGCGTCTGCACCTGCAAAGATAGAGGAACTTCTATCCTGAAGTGCGTGAAACAAAACTTTGCTGGGAGCGTTTATCGGCTTAAACTCCTCAAAAAGTAGATAAAGCCTGTGGAGTAGGTCATCTCCTCCCAACCCTGCAAGTAAAGGGCTGACTATGGTTCTGTCAATCCTCTCTAACTTTGCTCCCGCCAGCCTTAATACTTGTTCCGCCTTTTGAAGCCTCTTAATCTTGTTCTCCATCGCCAATCTCCTCCAGACGTTTTTCCAGCCTTTCGGCTACCTTTAAAAATGTGTCTCTGGGAGTTGCCCATACGGGAAGAAGATTAGCCATCGCACGGTAGCCCTCTACTGCCAGCCTCAAGTATTCAGGGTCGCCGTCGGCAAGGAATTCCTCGTTGCTGGCTAAAAGGTCTGCCCTGTCCATAGACTTAACTTCCTCTGCGATTCTCCTTGCTTCTGGAGAGAGTTCCATCGCTTACCTCCTTTCTATCTGGTTTTCTTAAAAACCCTTGTGGTCATAACAGGTAATACGGCATAAACAGTCAGCAGGTTACCATATTTTTTCTCCAAAAGGTGCAGAACGATTGTCTCAACGGCTTCAGACACCTCTCTACCCGTAAGAGTGTTAGAGGGATACTTGGTTATCGCTTCTCTTACCTCTTTAAGGCTTACCGAAAGTCCGTAGTAGCCTTCCTCTTTTCGGTCGTGCAGGTAAACCCGTAGAGACGCCCCCTGTGTCTGGAAAGAAACCACTCTCGGTCTGCAAAAGTAGGAAATGAGTTCGTCCTTGCTGACCTTTTCGTTAAGTATGTTCTGCGGTAATTCTCTGGTCGGTTTCAGAGCATACTTGGTAGGGAAAAGCTGTTTAAACTGCTCTAACGCTGTCATCTGCTCCCCTTTGAAATTTTAACAGACCTGCCCAGAAAAGGGCAGGTCTAAGTCGTTAAACCGCTCTTGAACGGCTCTGTTCCTGCTCCTGTGTCTCTTTCTTAACAAGTGCGTATTTGCCCTCATTTGTAAGCTCAATGTCCCTGCCAGCTTTTAGGTTGGCAACGTTGATGAGCTTACCGCTGGTAATCTGCCTGATAAACCTCTCCTTATCAAGGAGACCCGAAACTTTGTAGAAAGAGCCGTTAGGCACGCACAAGACACCGCCTCTCTCATTCTCTATGGCATTGTAGATGTCTATCTCGTCAACGTCTCCTCCCATCGTTCTGTAATCAACCCTTATTCCTAAAGGCTCTCCTACCGTGTAAACCCTACCCCAGTTTTTCTTATCGGCGTCAAAGAGCCTTGCGTAGAGCTGGCTTGCTATCTTTCCAGAGCTGTTAGCACCCAGAACAACTATCTCGTCCAGATGTGAAAGGTCAACTCCTCTGGCTATGGTTTCGTCCGTTGCACAAACAATGAGCTGTGTCCTGCTCTCTCCGTTCTTCTTCTCCATATTGAGGATTTTCTTAATCTTCTTGCTTTCGGCGTCAAGGGCGGCGTTAGTGTTGAAAGTCTTAACGTGAATCCCCAGACTTTCAAGCCTATCTCTGTCTATTCTCTTGAGAGCCTCTTTAACCTCTTTGTTAGAGGCTCTGATGAGAACGTGAACGTCTTTGTCGTTTACTCCCGACTCTTTAGCCTCTTTAAGAGCCGTCAAGAGGTCGTAAATGCCGAATATTTCTGGGAGAACCCTCGGAGAGGAAAGCAGGAAGTTGACGCCCTCAAAGGCGTTCTTCCTTATCCTTTCGTAGTATCCGACGTTAGTATAGCTGTCAACAATCTCAAAGTTAGACGGGTTGAGGTAGTTGAACTTGTAGGGAATCTTCGGGAGTTCTCCAGCTTTCATTATGCTGTTCCACTTCTCCCTGCCGAACTCTATCCATTCAGACCACTTGAGCGGTCTATTGCCGTCCGTAAGGTATCCGTGGCTGTCTATTTCGGGAACGACTATTCTGTTATCGCTGAGAGCAATCGTAAGCAGGTAAGCCTCTACCTCATAGCCAGAGCTTGTTTTAACGTAAACGGGAAGTAGCACTTTCTTTCCATCTTCCTCTTTGTAGGGTCTTTCTTTCTCTCCCCGCAGGTAGGGAGCGTTCTCCTTGAGAAGAGAGGCAAGCTCTTTCCAGAACGCCTTTGCCACCAACAACTTCTCGTCGGAAAGGTTTAACTCCTCTTTTGTCTTATCCCAATCGTAGTTATTGTAGAGGTAGGTCTTTATGACGTTGAGTATGTCGTCGTTAGCCTGCTTCGTTCTTGATGAGAGCAGAGTCTTAACTTTAGACGGAGTAATACTTTCAGGCAGTTCCACGTCCTCAACAATAGGAATCTCTACGCTTCTGAAAATTATATCGCTCCTGCTTATGCTACCAGCCTCGCTGAATTCGGGATTAGAGGCATTGACGGCATATATGTTGTCAACCACGTCTCCCTTGCCGTAGTAGTCGCTTTCCCTGATAAAGTTGTAGATAACGCTTCCGTCCTCAAGCTCTGACCTGACGACCTTTATTCCCTCTCCCTCTTTAAGAGATTTGGAGAGAAACTCCACGGCTTCCCTGATTTTTTCCCTATCAACAGGCTTTCCGAAATCTCTATCAAGAGCCTCTCCTATAGCTTCAACCAGCTTCTCAACATCTCCTTTCGGCTTTGCAGAATACCTTTCCACAAAGGGTTTGGGATTCTTAACGATAGCCTCTTTCAGAACGTTGGCGTTTCCAAGAACGTAAGATAACACCTGTGGCAGTCCCGTTTCAGCAAGGTATTTAGGCAGGGTAAAGTCCTCAAAAATCCGAAGTTCAAGGGAATCTGGAGCAAAGAGGTTCGGAGAGGCGTCATAGACGTATGATTGTTCCGTCATAGCAAGTTCATACTGCCTGATAGTATCATCGTCAAACTCAAGAGTTTCAGGCTGTCCCTTAAGGTTTTCTCTCGTGTTAAGGGATAGGGTCGCTCCCTTGACCTTTAGTGAGCTGACGTATCCGATGGGGTCAAATGTTCCCGCACCTCTCGGAGCTACCCTGCTTACAGACTGAAAGGCAAGGAGAGGTAGGGTTTTAGGAGTAATGCTGACTCCATACTTTTTAGACGTTTCGTCTATGCTTTTAAGGAAGTTCATAAGGGAACTTGCCAGCTTTGTCTGTCCTATGGAGACAAGAGCATTCTCAAGTATGTATTTGAGATACAGGTCTTCTCTGTCTTTAGCCATTCTTTCAAGTCCTTTCCAGAACGTTACGAATGCGTCGTCGGGAGAGGTGTATTCTTTTGCTTTGGAAAGCAGTCTGACAACTTCCTCTTTTTCGGTTTCCGTCCTTGCAGAGTTAAGAGCTGTAAGAAGTGCAAGAGGTATAACGGTAGTAGCAAGCTCTGGGCGGAGTTCCCAGACGGAAAAGTTCTCTTTCATAAGAGCGGAACTTTCTATAACCGTTTCGTAAGGCAGTTCGGCGGTAAGTCCAAGCAGGGAGATAATCATCTCTGGATAACCAGAGGTGGGCGTTCCCGTTCCCCCCATTCTAATTTCGGCGTTCTCCATAAGGTATTTAAAGGCAAGGTAAGAGAGAGATGACGGGTCTGCCGCCTCGTCAACCTCGTCAACGATTACCACTCCAGCCTTGCCTTTTACGTCGTTAGAGTAAACGTAATACTGCCTTGCGTTAGACCTTGAGGAGACAAACGGTTTCCTGTGGTTTTCATCTCCCATAACCGTTATCTCAATAGAGGTGGGTTTCTTTGCCCTCGGAGACTTAAACTTGAACACCATTGTTCCGCTAATCGGTATGTTTTCTTCCCTGTCGTAGAGAGGATTGTTCGGGTCTATCTCCCTGTATTTGACCGAAACAGATTCTACTATATGACGTTTCGTATCTTCGTCAAAGTAATAGGCTATTGGAACTTCCTCAAGGAAGTTTCCTCTCAAGACAATCTCAACTCCCTCTTTATCACCAATACCAAGCCTGTAAGTATCTAAATAATTGTTAAGAGGATAGAGGTAGCTGGGAGCTTCAACAATTCTTTCAAGGAGTTGAGAAATAAACTTCTCTGTATTCCAGCCGTTTTTTACTCTTTCAAGAGCAGACTCAAGCTGTCCGACTTCCTCAAGGAAAAACCTTGCGTAAGGGTTGTTCTCGGCAAGGTTAGAGAGAACTTCTCTATCAATGCGAATTCCCCAGAGGGTTTTGTTGTTGATACTACCGATTTCCTCAAGCTGGATAGCCTCTGCAACCTGATGAATCTTCTCTACGGTTTCGTCAGACATATCGGTATTACCCTCAATAGCCTCAAGAACGTCGTCTCTTACGAAGTAGAGGTAATCCTCTAACGCTCTCCTGATTTCGGAAAGAACTTCCTCCCTTGAGCCGTATGCTATGCGTAGAGGCAAGTTCTGATTCAGGAAAAGTTCTGGCTTAAACTCTGCCTGTTGTTCTTTCTTTACGACCGCCTCATAATCCCTGTCGCTCACCATTGTGAGCATTTTGTCCCTATACAACTCTTTTCGGGATTTCTCTATAAAGAAGTTCTGGGCGAATATCTTTGACTTCGGAACAACGTGGAAAGTAAACATCGGCGGTTTATCAAGGAGATTTTCAGACTCTTTCGCTACTTTAATTCTGGCATTGTGCCTCAAGAGAACGTCCTTGAGACTTTCAAGGTGTAAAGGAGTAAGGTTAAAGTCCTCTCCGTGCCTCTTTATGTAGTAGTAGAGTGCAACCCTCGTTTCGGGAGCGTAGGCGTCCATATCCCAGAGGAATCGGAGTTTTTCGTCCTGCATAAGCTCACTCCAGCTCTTACCCTCTGTATAGAGCTTCTCTCTGGCTATTTCGGTCAGTTTTTCTATTTCGTAGGAGTAGGTTTCAAGGAGCTGTCTAACCTTTTCTCCACCGCCGATTACAAAATCTTTCAAGACCTTATCCCTTGAGCTGGAGATAATGCCGAACAGGTTAGGGAATATGTTGTGGGAGAGGAGTTCGGCAGTCCTGTTTTCTCTATACATCGGGTCTGTCTCTCCACTCCTGTAAGCCCTGATATTAAAGGAGAGCATAGGCACAAACGTTAACGCCTGATAGAGAATGTCATTGAGGTTTGCAACCCTCGGAAAGAGGTAGCTGTCCTTTCCAAGAAAGAGAGAGCCAAAGTAAGCCGTGAGGAGCATAACAAGGGTTTTACCGCTTCTCATTTCCCAACCTAAAAGGTGTCCGCCCTCTCCCGTCCTCTCATACTTGGCAAGGGTTCTTACAGCTTCGTTCCATTGGTGTCTCTTAACTCCAAGTCCTCTGATAAACCAGTTTTCAAGAACCTGCCAAGCCCTGTTTACGTCCTTTTCTTTCAGGCGTTTGAGCCTCTCATTGAGCAGGAGAGACCTGTAAAGTTTGATTGCGGAGTTCCTAACGTTATCAAGCAAGGAGTAATGGTCTGCTATACCCTCTACGGCAGAGAGAGTAAGGTCGTCAAGGAGACTTGCGTCGTATGGTATCTCCCTGTCCTCAAGAACTTCCTTGATTATTTCCCTAACCCTTTCATCTCTATCCTCTCCCTCGTAGAAAGCCTTTGGTGCTTCAAGGTAGGCGTCTGCAAGCCTCTGAGCTATCACGTTCGTAGGTATGGAAACGTTTTTAGCCTTTGCTATAACTTTCAGCCTGTCCTCTATCAGAAGTTCAGGCGGAGTTTCCCTGATTATCTCCTGCGTCAGGAACTCAACAAGGTTATAGTGGAGTAGCCTGTCGGAAACAAAGGAGACAGCCTTTCTTGCCCTTTCTTTCGGGTCTTTGGTTCTGGCAATTCTGTTTTCCTCTGCTACGTCCTGAAGTATGTCGTCCTCTGTTATTCCAAGCCTTTCTCTTATGGCGTCAAGGTGTTGAGTCAGTTTATCAAGTAGCGTTTTCTTGAACTCTTCAGAGGGCTCTATAACTTCAACCTTATCTTCAAGGTTGATTATCCTCTTCTCTTCAAGTTTGTCGTAGAATTTCTTTAGAGGAATGGGAATTGCCATAAGGTCGTCTCCGAACTTTGAGACAACCGATAGAACAGAAGTGTAGGCAAAGGCAAGGTTTCCACGACTGTATCTGTTCGTAAGGGTGGATTTGATAAGAAACCTGCCAGCCTCTTCGGTTTCCACAAGCTCTTTAACGGTCTGTATTGACTCCTCTGGGAACTTCTCTTCCCTCATTATCTCAAGGAGCGTTTCAACCGTATCCTTGTTGATAGGCAGGCTCTTGGGCAGAACAGCCAGCTTCATAATTCCCAGATTCTCGTTGGTGGTGTAAATCTTTTCGTTTTCAGACGGCAGGTCTGGGAACGGTATCTTAATCCTTTCCGCTACCGTCTTTGCAAGGTTGTAGAGAGCAGGATAGTTAGCCTTGTAGTATGAAAGAAGAGGCAAGTTCTTAACAACTTCGTTAATGGAGTAGTAAGGCTTTTCTCCGAAGAACCTCGTATCTGGGAATACTCTCTCCCCTTTCTCTGCAAGCTCAAGGTAGGAGATTGCGGAGTAGATGTCTTCCTGAAGTTTCTCTTTGTTGTTCTGAATGGTCTCTAACAGTTGTTTTCTATACTCCTCCGTTTTGCGAATTCCGTTGTAGATTGAAGTCCAGAGGTCGTTAACGATTCTCCTTGCTTCTAGAGTGGAGTTCTTCCTAAAGAGGTCTCTAACATAATCGGCAATAGCCGTCCACCTCTGATGTAGCAGAAATCTGTCGTTAGAGTTGCTCACCAGCTTGTTAACATTCCCAGCGAAAAACTCCCTGATAACGTTAAGGGCTTCCTCTGGAGATTTATCGGAAAGGTCTAAAACCATAGGAGCATTTTGAGGGGTAAGATTTTCCGACTTGAATCCCACTACAAAGAGGTAATTTTCTGGAGAGTTTTCATCTTGGTATCCTGTGAGTTCTTTTGGAATAACAAAGATAACGCCGTTTTCCAAGTTCTTTGCAAGGTAGTTCTTGACCTTTGCAGAAAATACTCCAGTCATTAAAACGCCTTGAGGCAGAACGTCTATTGAGTCTTTCTGTATTTTCATATCGTTGGTATATGGCGGGTTGAGATAGATAATTTCCCTTTTTTGAACTTTCGGGTCTTTGCTCAAAGTATAGCCCGCCGTTTCAAAAGAAACGCCGTAAAGAACCTTGTTTCTCTCATCTTTCGGCTCAAGCTGGCGGAGTTCTATTCCAAAGAGTTCCGTGTTTTTAAAGCCAATTTTGTCAAGGGCTTCCAAGTGCCTACCGCTACCAGCCTGATAGTCAACCACGGGCAGATAAACTTCATCGGGAGTAATCTCCTTAAGGTTGTAAACGGGAGCGACTTTTTCTGCTAAAAGCTGGATTATGCTTCCAACAGGTTCTCCGCTCTCAATCATTCTTTCCGCCTCACGCAGGGCGGTAAGGGCTGGGTAGAATTTCTCATACTGATTTAAAAAGTTCTGAACCGCCTTTAGAGCCTTACTACCGATAGAAACTTCTTCTACTCTGCCATCAGCGGTAATGGAGGGAAACTTACCCTGCTTAACCAATTCCTTGAGCTGTTCTGGAGAGTAGAGAGCAGAGAGCCTGTAAACGTCTATTCCGCTACGGAGAAGTCCAGCGTCTTTCATTCCTTTTAGAGATGTCAGCCTTGAGTCAAGAGAAACTCCCTTGTAGAGTTCTATTCTCTGTTTTACTCCAGCGGAAAGAACGGAGTTGAAAGCCAGCTCTATCATTTGAGTAGGAGTTTCGTAAGCCTTTAAATCTTCCTTTTCGTGGAGTTTTTCAGGTTCTTGGATTTCTATGTTCCTTGCAGGAGCGATAAATATCTTATCGCTATCCGTGAACCTATACTTACTATCTGGCATTTCTCCTATGATAAAGCCGTCTATACTTGAGTCTTTAAGAGACATCTCTTTAGCTTTTTCAACAAGGGAATTGGGTATCGGCAGAACTCCAGCCAGAACAAGCTCTTTAGGTGCGTATTTGATAGATAGGGAAGTCCCACCAAAGACTTTTCTCACCTTTAAGTTTCCGTCCTCTAACGTCAGGTAGATGTCGGCTTTTCTGTTGACGTTTCTTTCCTCTCCGTCTTCTGTTTTTATCTTTCCCTTAAACCTGACAGAGCCGTCTGGTAGAACGTAAAGCTGTCCCTCTCCATAGCCGTAGATTTCTCTCATCTTTCCTCCCTTAAGAGAGTTTTGGTCTGTATTGAATGATAACCCATTAGAAGTTTCCCGTGTGGGAAAAAAAGAAGAGCCCGCCCTTTTGGGCGGGCAACCGTTTCAGGAAGGCTGGCAAAGGTAAGGGTTAATCAGAAACCACCGCTACCCTATAAACCCAATTACCAACGTTATCCTTAACTCCAATAACAGTTTTTCCCAAAAAGACCTGCGGGTAGGTCTCTCTTGGTCTGGGAGGCGGGCAGTTGACAGGATTGCCGTTGGCGTCTGCAAGAGGAACAATCTCTATCCTGTTCCCGAAACCATCAGTAGCGTCGTTCATTGGTAGAGAAAGATTCGCCAGAACTCTTCTCATCTCATCAATAGTGTTGATTACGCAGTAAGCGTTGTTTGTTTCCCAGTAAGCAGAATTATCAAAAGAACTGCAACCGCAATTGCTGTTAGTATTCTCTACTCCGCTACAAAGAGCGTTCGGAGTCCTTGAAACTATCTCCCATACCCACGGAACTATGGTATCGTCCCAGCTACCAAGTCCGCCAGCAGGGTCATACGTGCCACCGCTTGAACTATCACAAACGTTAGCAAGTTCCTCGTTTCTCTTTATCTGCACAAAGCGAACTATGGCTGAGCCTATCGTGTTGAGAATGTCCTCGCTCTTTGTAAGTGAGTAGTCAATCTCTTTAGAAAGGTCTATTGCCACAGCATTACCTTTTGAGGGAGTTACCGTTAGAACGTAAACATTTCCGTTGTATGGTGCTGTATAGGACGTTGCGGGAGTATGTTCGTATTGGTCGCTGAATTGAAAAGGTCTTCCCCAACCGTCCCAGCACTCTACCCTATAAACAGCAGGTTGAACCTGTTGAACCCTACAACCAACCTGTGCAAGAGTATTAAGAACAGTAGAATCCCAAGTCCTTATTTCTAAGGTCGTGCTGTCTATTACCCTCGGAGTAAGAGATAAAACCTGACAGTTGGCGTCCTGCCAGCCGTAGCAGTTATTCTTCGCATATTCAAGGTTGGCAAAGTAGAGCCTTTCTACAACGTGTTGTATGGCTTTTTCTCTCCAGAGAGTTTCATCTACTTTTCTCCTGACTTCCATACTTCTTTGGTATTCTTCAAAAGCTCCCAAAAGAAACATTATGAAAATAAGAGCCAAAACAATTTCCATTGCCGTGAAACCTTTACGGAACAATCGCCGTTTCCTGTCCACTCTCAAGCCTCCAGAACAGCAGGATTATTGAGTAATTATACCCTCTACTCCGCAAACATCAGCTCCCGCAGGCGGAGGCGGTGGTTTCAAGTAGATAAAACCGCTGACTTCTGCTTGAGAGAAAGTCCTTATAAAGAGCCATCTTATACCCAGAGGAATCTGGGAGATATTTGTTAAGTTGTTTATGTTCATATTCGGCAGGGAATAAAGGTCTGTCAGGTAGCCCTTGCTATTCGGGAGAAAGCCCCAGTCAAGGTTATAGTCGTTGTAGTTTGCCCCCTTTGCCGATTGACAGAAAGCGTCGGTGGGATAAGGGCAGTAAGTTCTGCCAGAAGCATAGCACTCCTGACAGCGAATTATCATTGCTTGAGCGAACTGACAGTATCTAACAAGAGCCTCTTCAAGCTGTCCTGTCGGAGAAATCCTATCCGTAGTTGGAACTGTTTTAACAGTCCACTCATTGGCGTCTATCTGAAACTCTGAAAGGAGATTTTTCGTTTTTATTTCGTTGAGCGTGTAGTCGTAAGAAAGCATTAAGGAGAAAAAGGCTATTAAAACCATAAAGGGGGCGACCAGAAGTCCCATCGCAGTCGCCCCCTGTCAATTAGTAGCAAACCCTGTTGTAGAGTGTGCAGACAGCGGAATTACCGCTCGTGCTGGCGGCGTCGCACTTGCTCTGGAAGTATTGGAGAACCTGAGTTCTAACTTTTGCGTTGTCTATAGGCGGAGTTGTAATTGTAATCGTGTTGGAGTTACAGCTATACTGCCAGCCACCGTTCTGAATGTTTGGCGGAACGTAAGCATAGCCAGAGTTCCAACTCCAACCAGAGCCAGCGGGGTATTTCTGGTTAGAGGAATAGTATGAGTTCAAGCCAGAAAGCAGAGCGTTAAAGCTGTTTATCAGAGATGTTTTCTGCCTTGTAATATTGAATTGATAATAAGCCGCACCTATTAACCCCAGAACAAAGAGGAAACCCACAAGGTAGAGGATAAACTCCATAGCCGTTAGAGCCGTTTTTTTAACGGGGTTTCTTTCCTGCATTCTTCTGCGTCTTACTCTTTCCCTCAGAGCCATCACATACCCTCCTTACGCTCCGTATTTTCCAGCACTTCCTCTATAGTTTGAACCATAGCCATACTTACCACCACTTCCGTTATCACCGTAGTAAATGCTACCGTATTTACCCTGAAGTGCATTTAGGTCGGTTGTGTTAGGAGACGCACTAACAAGACCCACTCTTTGTGTTTGTCCCTTAAGGGCAACTTTTGCAAGGTCAATACTGTATTGGCTGGATTTAACAAGTGCTACATCTCTCCAACCAGAAGTTGGAGAACAACCATACTTACCACATTTATAGCTCTTCCTCTGTTTTTCAATGTTCTGGGTTACAAGACCGCTTACAGGGTTGAAGTAAATTTCAGCCACTGTTCTTTCACGGAGTTCACAACCATACTTACCACCGCTTACACATCTTGTTCCACCTTGGGGGATAGCGTCGTCTCCCTCAATGACGATGTTCTTCCCTTTGATGTATCTACTGTTTCCGTAAATCTGGATACCGTCAGAAGTGTATTTGATTGTAAATCTTTTCCCTGCTATGTTTACCCTTACTGCTGTTCCGTCAGCAACGGTTACGCCACCAGCAGTAGCGTCAGCAGATTTCTTGACAAGCGGGTTGTCAGTAGAAATAACATTAGGAGTTCCAATAGACTGAAGTTTTTTGACTTCTTTGTTTCCGTAGAGTTTCTTCTTGAGCTTTCCGTGTGTGGAATTAGGGTTCTTATAAGTGTCAAAGAATACTTGGTCTGTCTTCTGTTTATACTGGTCAATATCCGTCGGAACAATGTAAGTTCCAGCCATCGCCGTTCCCACGCCAGCCATACCTGCCACAGCTCCACCTACGAGCGTAGCAATAGTTCGCTTTCGTTTATGCTTTGTCCCGAAAGCCATTATCCACCTCCTCTCAAATTAGGGTTTCAAGTTTAAGCGTCCCTTTTCAGGAATAGAATACTTCCTCTGCAAGAAATTGTCAACTGTTCCTCTCAAGGTAATGATTCTCTCATTACTGCATATTCATAGCACCTGCCCCGCCAACAAGTGCCATAACACTTTTGAGAGGATAAAGAGCCATCATCAGGATAAGCATTATGAAAATGTTGGAAACTTTGGGAGCGTTCTCTTCAAACATCTCCATCTTTCTTTCAAAGGTTTCTGCCATCTTTTGATTAACGTATTGCCAAGCCTCTACCTCATCGCCCCTCTCTACCATAGAGACAAATACGACCGCAACGTTTACAGGGAGAAATTCAAGGAGAGGTTTAACAGCATCCTGTATGGGCAATTC
>Ga0256831_1000470_pt1 | contig 20948 bp, 16 predicted proteins | sample 132544metaG_FD_189087 | JGI IMG/M metagenome (GOLD analysis project Ga0256831, IMG submission 189087) | Hydrothermal vent microbial communities from Lau Basin, Pacific Ocean - 132-544 | ecosystem: Environmental > Aquatic > Marine > Hydrothermal vents | place: Pacific Ocean: Lau Basin | collected... | reverse complement strand
TAAATTTACGTTCTTATTCATAAGGATTGTTTTTATGTTATCTTTTTGTTGTTCAATGCTTTAAGATAACTAAAACAATCCTTTTTACAAAAAAAAAATCATAATTCTTATATCGAACTCAGGTTATTATACAATAAAGAAACCAATGAATTTATTAAAACTGAAGGGTTAACAAATAATCTTGACGGAGGTATGACTTTCTGGCCTATATTCTCTACAAATCAAAAACTACTCACATACCTTCAGGCTTATGAAATATTAGAGTATGCAGAATCGATAGAAGACACATCCAAACTTTCTATTGAATATCTTAATCTGATAAACAATATAAAAGAAGAGGATAATCCTGTTGTTGTTATTCTGGAGTAATAATACTTTACTCACAAACACCACTCACCCTGTCAACTGTCGCAGGTTCTGACAGCAGTACTTTGCGGCATCCTTACTTAAACGCTCTACGGCATACCTATTGGTTGGTAATCTGAAGTCACTGTTAATTGCTTCATTCATAGTAACGGTCACACAAGCATTTGAAGAAACTACCGAAGGCTTCACTGCGGGTGAAGCCTTCGGTGTTTAGTTACAGATATGATAAATCTGAAGGAATTTGATCCTTTTCTGCTCTACGTTTTCCAAATCTCAAGGTCACTGTAACTAACCAAACACGATTCTTAACTTTTTCACTTCTATCATTGGTGTTGGTCGACAGGTTTGCTAAACCCAAGCTGTAAGTTACTCCAATTTGAAAAGGAGTTATTTCCACTCCAGCACCCATATTTATTCCGGTATCAATTCTTTTAAGATCCTCTTCCGAACCAAATTCTATATCTTCTTTGCCCTTACTACAATCTCCATTACACTTAACAGTACTTTTCAACCCTACACCTACATAGGGACCAAAGACACTAAAAAGTTTTGAGTCGTCAAGATCAATCGTAATCTTTAATGTCAACGGTATATCAAGGTAAAGTAAGTTTGTATTTAATATAGCATCTGATTCGTACATCCCGGGATTTCTTCTAGTGCTATACCGGAAACCCTTACCGGTTAGTAACAAACCTGTCTCAAATGAAACAACTTTATCCATTGGCAAATCCACGATGGGGCCAAATTGAAATCCCGGTCTTTTCAATATTTCATTACTATATGTTCTATTAAGATTTTCCACAAGCATCTTTGCCAAAGATAGTCCTCCTTTTATCCCAAAGGTTTGGGCAATAGAATTTGCAGCTGCACTTAAAATGATTATGGCAACAAAACATAGTCGTAGTAAATTTCTCATTATAGTATTTGTTTTTGGTTAGTGACTCGCGATGGTGTCACTTTAAGCAACACCTTCGGAGAAGAATTACTATTTCTCGTTCTTCCCAAACCTGTATCCAGCTGATATTTGTATAACACGGTTCTTGATTTTTTGAGAATATTCATTATTAGAGATATTTGTTAATCCCAAGTTATAACCCAAGCCAAATAAAAAGCGGTTAATCTCCATGCCACCACCAAAAGCCAATCCAAATTCCAACCTTTTCAAATTCTCATCTTTACCAAATTTAATTGTGCTAGTTAATTCTGATTTACCTTTACCTCGAATTCCAATTCCCAAATATGGACCTACTGTTCCATAAACATCAAAACCATTAAGTTCTATTGTAGCCTTTGCATTAAAAGGTATATCAATATAATAAAGGTTGAATTTTACTTTGTAAGATTCTTCTACTCCCATTTCATCAGAAAAAGTTGAATTTATTTTAGAGCCTTTAGTAGATAATAAGATGCCAGATTCTAAGGAAAACAGATTGTTCATCGGGTACTCCAATGTCACTCCAAGATGAAATCTGGGGTTCATTTTAGTATTTAAATCATCTTTTTCTCCATTAGTTTTAAATAGTTGATTTGATAGATTCAGTCCTCCCTTAATCCCAAAGGTTTGGGCAGAGGAATTTATTACTGTACTTAAAATGATTATGGCAACAAAACATAGTCGTAGTAAATTTCTCATTATAGTATTTATTTTTGGTTAGTGACTACCGAGAGCGTCCGTTTTGATTAACCTCCCTCGGTTATTAACTGATTACCGAAGGCTTCACTGCGAGTGAAGCCTTCGGTATAATAGTTTACTCTTCAGGGTAGAAAACAACCTCTACCTTGTCAGCCTTTTTAAAGAACTTATTGGATATTTTTTTGATGTCTTTAATGGTCATATCGTTTACGATATCTTCGTAGTTCTCCGGCAGGTCGTTATTAACACCATTCACGTAATAGTTATAGATAGTACCCATCACGTAGCTGTTTTTCTCCTTCTGCTCCTTACGACTCTTAAGAATATTCTTCTTCACCTTGTCAAGATCTACCTGTGTAGGACCATCCTTTTTCAACACATCAATCTCTTTGTAGATAAGAGGAATCAAATCATCACGTCTGTCAGGGTCACAGTCGAAACTTATTGAGACACTACCTTCGGCTTCAGGATAGTGCGACAGACCGCTTCTTACACCAACACCGTAAGTACCACCCTCCTTCTCACGCACCGACTCGGTGTATCGAAGTGTCAGGATAGCTTTTATCATCGATAGCGCAATCCTGTTTTTAGGAGTGTAGGCTAAATCCTCACCATAGTTAATCACAACAGTTGATTTAGGCTCAGCCATCTTCAGAGGTATCTTTTTGTACAACTCACCTTCAGGCCCATCCTCTTCCCTGTCAATCCAGTTCTCTCTATTGCTATTTGACGATATAGCCCCGAGATACTTTGTCGACAATCGTTTTGCATCCTCTTCAGGAATATCACCCACAATGAAAAAGATAAAATCAGCACCATTATCGAACCGTTCTCCATATATCTCTTTCATCCTGTCAAAAGAGACATCGTCAAGAAACTTATCATTGAGCAGAAGAGTTCGTGGGTTGTAGTTACTCAATATCATACTCAAACTGTCAGACATGATTTTTTGCGGATTCTCACTCTGATTAACTATGTAAGCCCTATATCGCTGAATTAATGTTTTGTACGCCTCTTCGTCGAAACGCGGATGCTCAAAATAAAGATATGCCAACTGTAACATAGTTTCAAAATCCTCTCTCCTGCTGCTTCCCGACAGAGCCTCAGACAGCGAGCCAACAGAAGGGGATACATTTACACTCTTTCCGGTAAGAGCCTTCTTTAGTGAAATGGCATCAAACTCACCAACACCAAAAGCACCCATCATCCCCGACATCATATTGATTGTAGCCAGATCGGGTACTTCGTAAAGCGATGAACCTCCCTTACTGTACGAACTGAAAGATATCTTATCCTTATTGTAATCGGCAAAGCAGTAAACAACCTTAGTGTTGTTGCTCAAGGTCCACTCAACAGCCCCAAACATCGGCAGCTCTTTTGTTGCAACTACACTACTCTCAGGAAGTTTATCGGAGACTAAAGCACTCTCAACAACCTCATCTTTGTAGGGTTCAATTGTATTGTCGTTTTCAACCTCCGAAATTATGGCCAAAGCCTCCTGCTCAGTAAGATGATGCAACTCCTCTTTATCAGGTCCGGTAACAACAATCACCCTGTTTTTATCGGTAAAATAACCTGCAAAAAGAGTATTTAACTCCTCTACAGTTATTTGAGGGATTATACTTTTAGCAAACGAATTTTCATACTCGATACCGGGAGCCGGCTCTCCGTTAAGAAACAGCGACTTGTACTCAGAACAAAACCTGTCGTTAGAAGTTTTATCTTTACGCTTCAGAGCATTTTCATAAGAGGTGAGCAGATTAAGTTTAGCACGTTTCAATTCACCCCCGGTAAAACCAAACCTCCTTACACGCTCAGCTTCGGTAAGAATCGTTTTAAAAGCAAGTGGCTCTTCATTATCCTTTGCAGTAGCAGAAATATAGAAAACATCATCCTTGCGGGTAAGTCCGCCGTAACCAATCCTTCCACTGATAAAGGGAGGTGTACCCTTCTGCAGCAACTCTGATATTCTGGCGTTAACCATTGAAAAAGCGAGACTCTCCATCAGACTCTCTTTCATATAACCTAAGTTCTTATCCTCCGGTGCAACACTCTTATGCCTTATATACAAAGCAACACTTGAGTTTGTGGCCTCTTTATCGGTTGCCAGCACATACATCGGTTTGTCATTATCCGGAATCTCCAAAAAGTATCTCTTCATCGGATTCTCAACAGCCGGTATTTCAGAGAACATGGCAATCACCTTCTTCTCCATCTCAGCGGCATCAAAATCACCCACAACAGCAATCGCCTGCAAATCGGTACGGTACCAGTCGTGATAAAACTGCCTCAACTCATCATATTTGAAGTTCTTAATAATGTCCAAATCTCCAATAACATCCCTCTCTCCGTACTTAGAGTGATTAACCAAAACAGGCATATATTTACTACTCAGTCTGAAACCTGCATTACGGCGTGTGCGCCACTCCTCCGATATTACACCACGCTCAGCATCTATCTCCTCCTCTGTAAGCAACAGATAGTCTGACCAGTCGTGTAAAACCATAAGGCATGTGTCCAATAGTCCATCAGGACCTACCGGTACATTACTAATATTATAAACCGTTTCGTCTTTAACAGTGTAGGCATTAATATTTCGCCCGAAAGCAACTCCATGCTTCTCAAGCGTATTGATAATGCCCTTTTCCGGGAAGTGTTCAGTACCATTAAACGCCATGTGCTCAAGAAAGTGAGCTAACCCATTTTGATTATCCTCCTCAAGAATTGCCCCTACATTTTGAATCATGTAGAAACTAGCCCGGTCTTTAGGCTCCTTATTTGCCCTGATGTAATAGGTCATCCCATTATCGAGTACACCGGTGCGTACAGCTGAATCTAAAGGTACAGAACTGTTAAGTGTTTGTTGCTCTTGTGAAAAAGCAGATAGACTTACTGCAAGAGCAGAGTAAAAAAAGACTTTTCGTAACATCATGTAATTTTAAGTTAGATTTATGATGTATCAAACATATAAATTTGAAATAGTATATTTTACTATTTAACATAGATTAACAGCGCAAAAATAGTATATGCTGATATTTGTCACTAAAAAGAAAAGGTGCTATATGAAATATTGTGGGTGGTAGTAAAATCATTTTTCCTTTTTGCCTTGATGCCCCGCTATGTGGGACAGGCGCCAACGAAACCCTGCCTACCGGCAGGCAGGCAAAAAAATCAAGGCCTCTTTCTGATTGCACCTTCCGTATGCTTAAAGGTTAAGTTTCCCGATTATTTCGGGAGGTGATCTCCTCATATCTTCGGAGCTTCCCAATCTCACTAAACCTTTAATCACACTCCAAGCGCAATCAGAAAGAGGCCGCTATAAAAATATGTTATCTAATAAATATTCATATTTTTTAATATTAACACTATTGCTTCACCCACTATTAATCATGTAGAACCAAAAATGTTTAATAGATTTTTATTATCCGCTTAATATTCATAATTTGTAGTTTAAAACTTAGAATTGTGTTACGATACTACTACATTACTATTCTACTCTTCTCCTTTTTCAACACAATAGCCCAACAGGACTATAGAGATAAATTCAAATTTATTCATTACACCATTGAACAGGGGCTATCTCAGGCTTCGATAAATGATATAATTCTGGATGATTCAGGCTATCTTTGGATTGCTACACAAGATGGATTGAACAGATTTGACGGAACATCGTTCCTTGCTTTTTACAATAACAAAAAAATGCAGTCTGGATTGTGTGGCAATTTCATCAATACACTGCTACTTGACAATAACAGAATATGGATAGGAACCCGTTCGTCGGGTTTATGTTATTACGACATCAAAAAAAATAGCTTCAGCCATTTCCCAGAGCTGACAAACAATGATATTATTACCCTGAAGAAAGACCGGTTCGGCAATATTTACGCTACTCTTGATAACAATAACATTGCGATCATTAAAAATGATAACTCAACAAAAAAATATAAGATAATTCAGCTTACACTCGATGATAAACCGGACGTATCAACCACAGCCCTGTATATCTCCCCTGATGGAACAGTATGGGTAGGTACTAAAGAGGGAGATCTATACCATGCTCACACAAATAGAGACCCCACATTTGTAACATTTAATAAGTACAGCATTGAAGGTGATGAGATTGGAAACATTAATGTTATCAATAGTAATAACCCTGATGAAATTTGGGTAGGAACAAGGCAGGCACTTTACCGGCTTAACGTAAAAAACAGAAAAATATCAAAGTATCGTTTATCGCCACAAAGCAACTCTACACCATTAATTATTTATGACATTAAGTGGAGAACCCAGGAGATGTGGGTAGCAACAGGAGATGGCTTGTACGTTGTGAACAGTTACAATTCTGAAAACAAAACAATAACGCAGCTACATCACAAGGGGCTGAATTCAAATTCGCTAAGTAACAACACCGTAACAAAAATAATTTTCGATAATGAGAATCAGGGATGGATTGGCACCGGTAAGTTCCTCAACCTGATTTACAAAGACCCCATTGTAAATATTATAAAAAGTGAAGCCGGAAATAAGAACTCTTTGAATTCAAATGTTGTATTCTCAATAAAAAAATATGGGGATAATCTGTGTGTAGGCACTTCGGGAGGAGGGCTTAACATGATAAAAAATGGGAAGCTCTACACATTTACAGGTAAATCAGCTCACCTGCTTTCTAATGTTGTGTTTTCTACTGCTACTGATAAGAGTGGAAATATTTGGGTAGGAACTAAAGAGGGACTTTCGATACTATCTGATTCAAGCAGATTACCCAAAAACATGACTATTAAAAACATAACTCACAACCCTTCAAACAACTCCTCGTTAAGTAACAATTTTATCCGTCAGGTATATCGGGACAGAGATAGTGATATGTGGATCTGCACATACAATGGAGGTCTTAACAGATTTACCGGCAGTGTGCAGGAGCAGAGTTTTAAATTCATGAGTTACAAACATGAGAATAACAACCCGGCATCAATACCTTCCGACAGGGTTTACTGTATACGTCAGTCAGGCGAGAATGAATATTGGGTTGGCACAATTAGAGGAGTAGCTATTTTATCATTCAAAAACGGAGAACCTGACAAACCTGAATTTAAAAGGCTCACTGTTAATAACACCCCCGCTTTAACAGATAATGTTGTTTACGATATACTGGTGGCTAAAGACAGGAATCTATGGATAGGAACCCGCAACGGACTATTTTTTTACAATAGAAAAAACAGCTCGTTGGAACATTTCAACAGTGAAAACGGAATGCCCAACAGTGTTGTTTACGGAATACTGGAAGATGATAGAGGTAGAATATGGGCATCCACCAATAACGGCATTGCATGTTTAAACACACAAACAAAACAGTTTACCAACTACAATAGTGATGACGGATTTGCTGATAAAGAGTTCAATTTGCAGGCACAATTTAAAGATGAAAAAGGAATGCTCTATTTCGGGGGGATTAATGGTATAAGTTTTTTCAACCCCGAAAGGATGAAAGAACTTAACAAGAAAAACAGGCTCTATTTCAATGGTCTTCAGGTTACCAATTACAAAACCAATCAGTTGGAAAAATTCGTTATTGAAAAGGGCAAGAACGTAGAGCTTCATTCAAACCAGTTTCCATTTTACGTAAACTTCTCGAATATCAACCTCTTATATCATAAGAATACGAATTTCGCTTACCGCTTAATACCTGTTGACAAAAAGTGGAATTTTATTGGCAAAAAACGCCAGATACAATTCCTCAACTTAGCTCCCGGAAAATACACTCTCGAAATACAAGGGGTATCAAGAAACAGTGTCTGGGAAAGGGTTGAGCCGCTTAGCCTGCCAATATCAATTATTCCGCCATGGTGGAAATCAGACTTAGCGTATATCATCTATATTATTATATTCCTAACCTTTATCTACACTATCTATAAATTTAACCTCAACAAAAATCTTGAGCATCAGGAGAGACTGAGGCTGACGGAGATTGATGAATTAAAAACAACTTTTTACACCAACATCACCCACGAATTACGAACCCCGCTAACAGTGATTTTGGGAGTTACAGAAGATATTCGTGAAAATCTTAATGAGAATGAAAGTGCAAAATACAGCACCCGATTAAAGGTGTTAATGAGAAACAGTAAGAAACTGCTACAACTGATTAATCAGGTTCTTGACCTGTCGAAAATTGAGAATAGTAAATTATCAATAAAAGCAACCTGTGACGACATCGTACATTTCCTGAAAGTAATAACTGAGTCGTTTCACTCTCTGGCAGCTCATAAAAATATCGAATTTGCATACTACAACGAGATTGACAACTTATGTATGGATTTCGACCGAGAGAAATTTTCGATTGTCATCTCAAACCTGCTGAACAATGCCATTAAATTTACACCTGAATATGGTAAGATTATTCTTCATGTTAAAGATGAGAAGATGAACTCTGGAAAGGATAATCTGATTATCAAAGTAAAAGATTCAGGCATTGGTATTGCACCGGATGATTTAAACAAGATATTCGACCGTTTCTTTCAGGCAAAGAACTCAACTAAAAAAAACATTGAAGGAACGGGTATCGGATTAGCTATTGTGAAAGAGTACATAGGACTTATGCAAGGTAACATCGGTGTTGAAAGTAACGAAGGGAAAGGTACAGTTTTTACAATAAGAATCCCCGTATCAAAAAAAGCAAAAAGGGATAAAGCATCATTTAAAACAGAGGAGGAAGTACCTGCGTCTACTAACGAAAAACCAGACAAACCCATTGACATTAATAAACACCTGCTATTGATAGTTGAGGACAACTACGATGTAGCCAATTACGTGGCTTCGTGTATTGAACCTGAGTATCAAATCATTTTTGCACGTGATGGTGAAGAGGGAATAGAAATGGCAATAAAGAGTGTTCCTGACATAATTATCACCGACCTGATGATGCCTAAGAAAGATGGGTTTAAGTTGTGTGAGATACTAAAGAACGATACTGCAACATCGCATATTCCAATAATTATGCTTACGGCTCGTTCGCTGGAGCAGGATAAACTGAAAGGCTATTCAGCCGGAGCAGATGCCTATCTAATTAAACCCTTCAACAAGAAAGAGCTTATTGTGAGGATAGAACAACTGACAGAGCTTAGAAAGAATCTTCAGAAAAAATATTCGTCACAGAACAGGTCGATAATAAAAGTTGAGACTGCTGAGGATAAGTTTCTATCCAAAATATTCCTTTTGATTGATAAAAATCTTGATAATGCTGCATACAAATCTTCAAATCTTGCGGCAGACCTGAACTTAAGTGAATCGCAGATGTATCGTAAAATAAAGGCTCTCACAAACAGATCAACCGCAATACTTATTCGCGATTACAGATTGGAGAAAGCCAAAGAGATGCTTACAAATACCCGTATGAATATCTCTGAAATAGCTTACATCTGTGGATTTAACGACCCCGCCTGGTTTACCCACGCATTTAAACAAAAATACAACAAAGCACCCTCCTGTTTTAAAAAGTAGCTTGACGATGTCCTCCGGCCAATTGCGTTTTTCCAAGTCTGGATAAATTTAAATCATTCAATTTGTACTTTCAAGATGAAAGTAGACTTGGATTAAAAACGCATGTTGGCAAATGCCTTACTGCAAGGGGAGTGAAACCAATTGTAAAATATCAGCATGCTTTTAAGAATACGTATGTTTATGGTAGTTTTTCTCCTATTAATGGTGATTCCTTTGTTTATGAAATTGAGGGAACAACGAGTGAAATATTTTATTCCTACATATTAGAATTTTCAAAATACAAACCCGAGGAACTTAAAATAATAATAATTGACAATGCCGGTTTTCACTCATTGACAAAATATGAAATTCCAGATAACATCAAGTTTATAAGAATACCGCCATATTCACCAGAACTAAATCATTCTGAAATAATTTGGGCATACATAAAGCAATTTTACAAAAACAAAGTCTTTGGAAATATTGAAAACGTGAAAGTTTGGCTAGCCAATTTCATCAAAGATAATCTTACTTCTGAAATAATTCAATCTATAACTCATCATAAACTTTTTTTGGATGTATATATGGGGTGTTTTGTTTCCTAATTTGCATGAGTTTTCGTTTACACATGCAGTAATTATACAAATTATTTAGGGTGTTTTGTAATTAAATTGGTATAGAGTGTAGCCGCAATATGTGTCCCGCTATTATTGCGGAATAAAAGTAAACATCGTCGCGACACCTTATATTATTGTGGAATCAATTATTATGGTTTGTCTACCTTTTGTGTTGGCTAGTTTCACAATATGAACACTCTATTTTGGGTATTGATCAATCCTGTCAAGTTCATTTTGCAGAAAGAGCACATTTTTGTAACAACATACAAAAAAGCCATACCGGAAAATCTGATACGGCTTTCATTCTATTAAAAACTTCACTATACAATCATTCCGGTAGCTACAGTTTCGTTTGTAGCTTCGTCAATTAATATCAAACTTCCGGTAGTACGATTTCTATTGTAGGAGTCGTAAAACAGAGGTTTAGTAGTACGAATAGATATTCGTGCAACATCATTCATCTTAATCTCTTTATCCACCGGCTCCTTTTCTAATGTATTGATATTCATTTTGAAGTTTACCTCCTTAACAAGGCATCGAGCTTCTGTTGAGGTGTGGCGAATAACATATTTACCACGAGGAACAAGGTTCTTTTCATTAAACCAGCAGATCATTACATCTATATCCTGACCAACCTTTGGAGTTTTCACATCTCCAACAAGCATATCGCCCCTGCTGATGTCAATATCATCCTCAAGGGTTATGGTTACCGATTGCGGTGCAACAGCACGCTTGTATGTATCTTTATAGAGGTCAATACTTTTAATAACTGAAGAGAAACCGGAAGGTAGAACAGTAACTTTGTCACCAACACTTACCTTGCCGCTGGCAATACGTCCGGCGTAACCTCTATAGTCAGGAAAATCTTTCGATTGCGGCCTAACGACATACTGAACAGGAAATCTGAAATCTTCGGTATTAATATCACTTCCGATATGAATATTCTCAAGCAGATACATCAGAGTTGGTCCCTGATACCAATCCATATTATTCGATCTGTCAACAACATTGTCACCCTTAAGTGCACTAATAGGTACGTAACGTACATCTTTAACACTCAGCTTTGACGACACATCCTCAAGGTCATTCTTAATCTTCTCAAAATACTCCTCACTGTAATCAACAAGATCCATCTTATTAACACAAACAATAATATGAGGTATCTGCAATAACGAAGCGATGTACGCATGCCTGAGGGTTTGCTCCAAAACACCATGCCTGGCATCAACCAGTATCAATGCCATATTTGCTGTACTGGCACCGGTAACCATATTTCGTGTGTACTGAATATGCCCCGGAGTATCAGCGATAATGAACTTACGTTTAGGTGTTGCAAAGTAGCGATAGGCAACATCAATAGTAATACCCTGCTCTCTTTCAGCTTTAAGACCGTCAGTAAGCAGGGCAAGATTAACATCTTCGTTACCTGCCCGTTCACTGGCTTTCTCGATAGCATCCATTTGATCGTCAAAAATAGCCTTACTATCGTATAACAACCGCCCAATCAAAGTACTTTTACCATCATCAACACTTCCTGCAGTGGTGAAACGTAAAAGCTCCATATCTAAATATCCTGACTCTTTTCCCATAATTTTATTATGATTAAATATTGAAAATTGACAATTTCTAAATCTTCAATACAAAATTGACAATTATCAATTAAAAGTAACCTTCCTTTTTTCTGTCTTCCATTGCTGACTCCGACCTTTTATCGTCAGCTCTTCCTCCACGCTCTGTTGTTCGTGTTGATGCCACCTCATGTATAATTTCTTCGAGAGTATTCGCCATTGAAAGGGATAGTCCTGTACAGGTTATATCCCCGATTGTACGACACCTAACCTCCCTCTCCTCAATTACCTCGTTAGGTTTTAGCTGCATATAAGGTGCAATTGCCATCCAAACTCCATCGCGATTAAAGACCTTACGTTTGTGAGTAAAGTATAGACTTGGCAAATCAATCTGCTCCATGTAGATATACTGCCACACATCCATCTCAGTCCAGTTACTTATGGGAAATACTCTGAAATGTTCACCCATATGTTTTCTACCATTAAACAGATTCCACAACTCAGGGCGTTGATTTTTAGGATCCCACTGACCAAACTCATCACGATGTGAGAAGAAACGCTCTTTTGCTCTTGCTTTCTCTTCGTCTCTTCGTCCACCACCCATAGCAGCATCAAACTTGTTACTTTCGATGGCATCCAGAAGTGTGGTAGTTTGCAATTTATTACGACTGGCGTTTACCCCCTTCTCCTCGGTAACTCTACCCTGATCGATGCTCTCCTGAACAGAGGCAACGATAAGCTTTGTTCCGGTTTCGCTCATCAGCCTATCACGATAATCCAATGTCTCCTGAAAGTTATGTCCCGTATCGATATGCATCATAGGGAAAGGAATTTTTGCAGGCCAAAAAGCCTTCATTGCCAGGTGAAACATAACTATAGAATCTTTTCCACCTGAAAATAGCATCACCGGATTTTCGAACTGAGCAGCAACCTCCCTTATCACGAAGATTGATTCAGCCTCTAATTCTCTCAAGTGATTAATCTGAATTGTATCCATCTTATATTTTTTTATAGCTTTTAGCTACTCTGTTACAGGCAAATAGCCTACGACTGTTATCTTGTTTATATAACAGAGCCCCGCTATCTTTTAGCGAGGCCAAATTTAGTGATTTAATAAAGATTATTAAAATTTAATTTACCCTATTAATATTTGGTACTAACATCTTCATTATCAAAGCTTTTATTGTACTGATTCATTGCCCTAATACTCATACCCATACTTGAGAATCCGCCATCGTGGAATAGATTCTGCATAGTAACCTTTTTTGTGAAGTCAGAAAACATCACAATACAGTAGTTAGCACACTCTTCAGCCGAGGCATTTCCAAGAGGAGACATACGATCAGAAAAATCCATTAACCCGTCTATTCCCTTCACTCCGCTACCGGCAGTAGTTGGAGTAGGTGACTGCGAGATAGTGTTAACTCTAACCTTTTTCTCTCTCCCGTAAATATAACCAAAGCTACGGGCAATAGACTCAAGCAGTGCTTTAGCATCAGCCATGTCGTTATACCCGTATAATGTACGCTGAGCAGCAACATACGATAGAGCAAGCATTGAACCCCATGGATTTATAGCATCCATCTTGAACCCAACCTGCATAATCTTATGAAATGAGATTGCTGATATATCCAGAGTTTTCTGAAGATAATTATAATCGAGATCGTGGTAGACGCGCTTTTTACGAACATTGAGTGACATCCCTATTGAGTGCAAAACAAAATCAATTTTACCCCCAAGCACCTCCATCGAACGTTTATAGACATTCTCAAGATCCTCAACATTTGTTGCATCAGCAGGGATAATTTCAGCATTACACTTTTTACCAAGCTCAACCACCTCACCCATACGACACGCAACCATGGTGTTACTCAAAGTAAATTCTGCTCCCTCTTCAAATGCTTTTTCTGCTACTTTCCACGCAATTGATTTATCATTTAATGCTCCAAAAATAATTCCTTTTTTTTCTTTTAATAGATTACTTCCCATTATTTAAATTATAAAATTATGTAGATACAAATATACTTCACTGATTTTATACGGCGCAAATATTGCCAACCGATATAATCAGCTTGATTCTTTTACCCTAACAATTACGCCAGATAATAGTTTAATTCTCAAGTAGTGCTCGTGCATTATTTAATGCAGCATCCGACAAATCGGCACCACTTAACATTTTTGCTATCTCAATAATTCGTTCGTCACTATTCAGCTCAACTATGTTAGAGCTAGTTTGATGTTCATCTTCGGTTTTAAATACTCTAAGATGATGCTTTCCTTTTACGGCTATTTGTGGCAGATGGGTAATTGCAACAACCTGAATTGTTTCAGCAATCTCTCCCATAATACGTCCCATCTTATCGGCCACTTCACCCGATACACCGGCATCTATCTCATCAAATATAATTGTGGGCAATCCTTTTGAAGTACTCAATAGAGCCTTAATAGAGAGCATTACACGCGACATCTCACCACCTGATGCAACCTTGTCGAGAGGTGCCATTTCACCATTTTTATTGGCTGAAAACATAAATACAATTTCATCCTGACCATTGAGTGAAAGCTGCTCAAGCAATTTATGCTGTATCTCGAAACGGGCATGCTCCATCCCCAACTCCAAAAGTTGCTTCAGTATTGTTTGAGTTATTATTTCGAAAACCGAACGGCGTGAACGAGTTAACAAATCGGCTATTTTAACAAGTTTCTTGTCTATCTTCTCCTTCTTCTTTTTTAAAGATTTCAGCTCTTCATCAAACGACTCAACCTTTTCAAGACGTTTCTCATACTCCTCTTTAAGCTCTATCAACTCCTCACCACTACTCACGCGGTGTTTATGCAAAAGACTATAGAGCAAATCCAAGCGCTCCTGTTTTATGGCAATAACCTTGGGGTCATACTCCACATTTTCAGCCTTATGCATAACATCATCAGCCAAATCAGTAAGGTCTATAAATGACTCATCAATACGCTGAGCCATCTCTGATGCATCAGGAAAGTAGGATACAACCTTTTCTAAAACTACCTTAGCCTCTTTCAATGACGATAACACCGGATGGTGCTCACCACTAAGCAGCTCATGCACTCCTGAAAGACTCATCTTTATCTCTTCGGCATGTGTCATCTGCTGCAACTCATTCTCCAGTGCAGGCAACTCGTCTCCATCAAGATTAGCTTCACTCAACTGCTCGTGCTGAAACTGTATGTAGTCGTAATCAGCTTTCTGCTTATTATTCTCCTCAACAAGAATCTCAATCTGCTTGTCTATTTCAGAGTGCTCTTTGTACAATTTCGAATATTCAGCAATCTGATTTGAGTCGCCAAAAACAGTATCAACAACCATTAGCTGAAAATTCTTATCCCCAAGCAACAGGTTCTGATGTTGCGAATGGATATCGATAAATTTAGAGGTGACATTTTTTAAGAAAGAGAGATTTACCGGTGTGTCGTTAATAAAAGCTCTCGACTTACCGGTTGGCAACACCTCTCTACGAATAAATGTATTATCGTCGTAATCAACATCATTATCATCAAAAATCTTCTCTAAACCATACCCGGCAACTAAAAATTCTGCCTCAACAATACATTTCTTCGACTTATCCAACAGAACCGATACATCGCTTCTGTTACCCAGAATAAGCGACAGAGCTCCAAGCATAATGGATTTCCCGGCACCTGTTTCGCCTGTAATTACGGTAAAACCATCATTCAACGACAACTCTATTTTGTCAATCAATACGTAATTGGATATACTTAGAGTCTTCAGCATTGCTATTTGGTAGAAATTAGTTTCTCATATTTTTTGATGTTCGAGGGATCTATCTCCTTTAGCAGAGTGGCCGCTTTTCCCTTCTCTAAAGGAAATGCATCAGAGAAGATATTAACCAATTCATCTGATTTAGCATCAAAAAAGAGCTGCATTGCCACCGAACCCGGATCTTGCTTCTGTACTTTTCTTAAACTCTCAAGTGCCGAGAATATATTTGCTCTTCCTTCGGGAGTTTTATCATTCATTATATCCAGCCCTTTCAGGTGATACTCATACATAGCTTTGCGTAGTGGACGGTGATACTCATTCATGATTTTTTCAGTCAACCAATATCGGTTCTTCTTATTCTCAAATGACTTCCATCCTTTCTCGCTGGCATTCTGAGCACGTGTTACAATATTAACGGCCTTTTCGAAATAGGGTGTTCCGCCATACAGCTTAAATGAATCATGGTCAATAGCCAAAATCATGTATGCGTAGTATGCCAGTACGGCCACAAGGTTCGAATCAAAGGTGTTTGGATTGTAAATTAATGGTTGGTCTTCAACATATTTAAACTGAAAATCCTGATCCATACGGTTCATTGCTACAGTATTGTACGAGGCGTTAAAAACAGGTCGTCGTGCCTGTACCATAATTGTACCATTGTAACTGGATGTAGATATCTCCTCCTTAACATTTATAAGAATATTACACTCGATTCGCTCCCCTTGTGCATAGATCTCATTCGTCCAACTAGTGGAGTTGAGAAACTCGGTTACAGCTTTTTTCAGCTCTTCAAAAACTGTTTTGTTCGTTCCCTGAATACTGCGTGACTCAATCTGAACTGAACATCTAAGCTCCTGACTAAAAGTGTTCAGAGATAGAAAGAGAAGAGATATTAATACAAGTCGGGCTTTAATAATCATTTTATTAATATGGAACATTTTATTTTTAGCAATATAGCAATAAAAAATCAACAATATCAACAGCAACCTTCTGTTTACTCTTTAACGGAAACTCCATTAATTTATTATCCCTGTTAATTATTGAAATCTTATTTGTATCTCCCATAAAACCGGCTCCCTCATCTTCAAGCGAGTTGAGAACAATAAAATCAAGGTTTTTCCTCTTGAGTTTATCGGCAGCACTGTTTTTTGCATTGTTAGTCTCCAGAGCAAACCCTACCACCACCTGACTGCTGCTCTTCTGTTTTCCCAACAGAGCGGCAATATCGGTTGTTGGCTTTAGTTCCAACATCAAATTATCCCCTGCCCTCTTCATTTTAGAGTCTGCAACATTTTTGGGTGTGTAATCTGATACAGCAGCAGCCATTATGGCAATATCAACAGCAGGAAATATCTTCACACACTCCTGCTTCATCTGTGCAGCACTCTCAACATCAACGCGTTTTATGGATGGATTGGAAGTTTCGATCTTGGTTGGTCCTGTAACTATGGTTACCTCTGCCCCCCTTTTGGTAGCCTCTTCGGCAATTGCAAACCCCATTTTGCCTGATGAATAGTTCCCAATAAAACGAACGGGATCCAGTTTTTCGTAGGTAGGTCCGGCAGTAATAAGAACTTTTTTACCGGAAAGAGGCGTTTTCCCAGAATCAGAAAATTGCCCTCTTATTATCTCAACAATTTTCTTAGGCTCTTGCATCCGGCCTTTACCGCACAATCCACTTGCCAACTCTCCCGAACCAGGTTCAATAATTGTTGCACCATACTCCTTCAGCTTCTCAATATTGGCCAGATTTGCAGGGTGTTTAAACATATCAAGATCCATTGCCGGAGCAATATAGACGGGACACTTGGCCGAAAGGTATGTTGTAAGAAGCAGGTTGTCGCATATTCCCGAGGCCATCTTTCCCATGCTGTTTGCCGAGGCGGGGGCAACAAGCATCAAATCAGCCCATAATCCCAAATCAACATGGCTATGCCATGTGCCATCGCTGCTTTCAAAAAACTCACCTAAAACAGCATGCCCTGAAAGAGCAGACATTGTAACGGGGGTGATAAACTCTTTTGCAGCTTTTGTCATCACCACCTGTACTTCGGCTCCCTCCTTCATCAACAAGCGAAGCAGGAAGGCTGACTTGTACGCAGCAATACTTCCTGTTATTCCAAGAATAATTCTCTTTCCTTTAAACATAACCCAAAAATACAAGAAAAAAAAAGATAAAAGAAATTAACAGATATCTTTTATCTTTTTAAATAAATTTATTTTGGATACAACCTACTCTTCAACTTTGTCAACCTCAGGCTTACGGTAGTATATTTCATCTTCCATAAACTCCAGTGTAGCTATTGAGTTCGATTTTGGCAATCTTTCGTAGAAACGTGAAATTTCAATCTGTTCACGGTTTTCAAACACCTCCTCAAGATTATCAGAATAGGAAGCAAACTCCTGTAGTTTCTTATTCAGCTCCTCTTTCATCTGTGAACTAATTTGATTTGATCTTTTTGCAATAATTACTATTGATTCATAAAGGTTACCTGTTTGTTCTGCCAATTCGTTCTTATCCCATGTAATTGTTGTTATTGGGGCATTCGATTTTTTGTAGTCTATCGCCATTTCTTTCTCTATTTAATTATCAATCACTTTTTATAACATATCTTCAGACTGCTTCAATATTCGCTCAGCCTTTTTCATATACTTACTATCCGCAAATTCATTTGCAAAAGAGTAATATTCATCTATTGTATCTCTTACACGCTCCTCTTTCTTCTCACTAACACTATTCACTGCCTGAATAAATTTCGACTCCAGAATCAGGAATGAGAGCTCTTCGCGATGTTTTGTTCCTGGAAACTCCTTAAGGGTATTTTGTGCAGTAATAACAGCTGCCTGATAATTATTACCCATGTATGTTCCAAGATCAAAATACAATTTTGCGTTCATGAAAGCTTTCTCAACCAACTTATCTCTCAATTCATCCATCAAACGGGTGGCCTCTTCAACCTTTGGACTACTTGAAAACATATTTATGAACAGCTGAAACTCACCAATTGCTTTCCGGGTATCATCCTGATCTAAACGTAAATTTGGCGAGGACTTATAGTAACAAAAAGCACTCTGAAACTGACACTCCTCCACAAGCTGACTTGATGGAAAAGTTTTAACAAATTCACTGTAATAGTGACCTGCCATCATATAATCGCGCATATTGAACAGGCAATTTGCATACACATACATTATATTCTCTGCCTTATCCGTACCACGATAAATATTATTCAGTTCACTCAATAATAAAGATGCTCTATTGTACTCTTTCTGCTCGTACAACTCCATCGAAGTTGTATACCATAGCTCATAATCTTGCGATTTTAGTACTTTCTGAAACTCACTACAGCCGGTAAGCAATATTATAAAAAAAGCAATTCCTAATAAACGAAGCTTCATATAAACGAAATATTAATTGTTGTACAAACAGCACACTCTCCTTTGTAATTAATGATGTTAAAATGAGATTCTAAAAAAATATTTTTGCAAAGATAACTTTTCCCCACAAATCACACAACATCTTTAAACTATTATAACACTTTCATCACAATATTTAATTCGTTAAAACCATAATTTTTACACTATCTGTAAAAAACGTCATTTTTTCTCAAAAAACAGGAACATATTGCCAATTAATACCGTATAAATAAATATTGGTTAACATTAAAAAAAAACAATCAATCTATTACAAGTTTAACATCAAGTAAAATTAGTATTATGGATATAATTAAATTTCTTAAAAAAAAGCATTTATACGACAAAGCGTTAAGGTACACCATGAAAGCCTATGGGTTGGACAGTGAGAATGCAAAGCAATACTACAGGAGCTACGAAAGCAGCCCCACAATTAAAGGTTTTTTTGAATTCCACAAAACCGAAGAGGGCGAAGAGTTCTGGACTGAATTAGACAATAAATTTAAGAAGAGAAACAACAGAAGAATAATTGCTTAAAAATGTTAATATAAAAGCAGCTAAAACTATGAAAAAATTACTTACTAAACATTTCCAATATACAGGTACTGATGACTATGACTCATCGCTTGACGATCAGATTAACAGTTTCTTTAAAAAGGAGAAGTTGGAGGCTGATGATATTGTAACGATAAAATATGCCGGACACTCAAGCGATGGAGTAAATACATATTCTGCACTTGTTGTTTTTAAAAAACAGTAGCAACAAATAGGGTTAGGAATTTAATTCTTTCCTCACGAAATATCATACCAATTCAGCCCAAGCTCCAAAAAGTTGCTTCCCTGAAAAGGGAACTAATGGCAAAAAGCCTGAGATAACCTTTCCGTTTGCAAGGCAGGCAGGGTGTTTCGCAGAGTTTTGTTTCACAAAAACACTCCATTCTCCGGGTTTAAACTGGCTAATTTTCCATGACCCGATAGCATCAGAATGTATTTTTTTGCTCAGTTCAAGATTCACGAGACCCATGCTATGTCTGAAATTTATTTCGATGCATGGATGAACTTTGATTTTTGCCATCTCGTCCTTAAAAATTATACCATCAATCCCAACAGGCCCACAGTAGTCTCTCTCATACCCCTGTTCCTCTAAAACACTAAACAACATATCTTTTGTTTCCTGAATCCAATTACCGGGCAGACATTTCAATGCTTCTTCATATTTATCTTTCTGAGGAGACCCAATATACTCCCTCTCAAAATTACCCTCAGCACCGGCTTCAAAGAGGTTAACACCTAAAAAGCCAATCCTACCACCGGAATATATATAAAACTGAAAAGAGAAGTCCTGCACCTTTTTCAACCACGGTTCAACAATTAGCTCCTTTTGCTGTTTCAACCTACTCTTAACCCACACTTCACTCCTCGCAACAAACTGCTCAGACAGTACTGGGTAGAGCCCCCTCCCTGAAGAGCTCCACGGAGTTTTAAACACATAAGGGGTTTTGTTTTCAGACATCCATTTATTTATCTGCTCAACACTATTAACTACTATTGGAGTGTAGGGGATGGAGATATAATCCAATGATTCTGCTCTCGCTCTGAAATTCTTCAAGAAAAGCACTGAGGTTCTTCTGCTGTAAAACTCCCTGTGAGACTTCCTCCACTCGGCAACAGAGCTATCTAAAAAGCTGTCGCTGCAAAACTTTTTTAATGGCGTTAATATTCTATGGGCAGCCCTGCTCCACCCCCACGGCGAAAGCTTACCAATTTCACCACTATTCCACGCTCCTACCTCTTCCATAGTGCAGACCTGTGGCCAATCAATCCCCATCTCACCCATAAAATTCTGAAATTCTGAAACATCTTCTTTATTGGTCGATATCAAACCGTCGTTACCACTACCTGCCAATCCCATCAATGGAGCAATGTCAGCCTCAAATTTACGCAGATGAGCCGGTGGCATGTAGCTTACGGTATCGTTTGCAATTGCCATCTCGCATGTGGGATTAAACAGATAAATATTTTGCATTACTACAACTCCTGATTTTACGTCAAAGGTAATCAAACAATATATCACAACTAAAAAAAGGCTTCTGCAAAGTGGTAGATTTCGGTAATAATAC
>Ga0256831_1000469_pt1 | contig 20951 bp, 19 predicted proteins | sample 132544metaG_FD_189087 | JGI IMG/M metagenome (GOLD analysis project Ga0256831, IMG submission 189087) | Hydrothermal vent microbial communities from Lau Basin, Pacific Ocean - 132-544 | ecosystem: Environmental > Aquatic > Marine > Hydrothermal vents | place: Pacific Ocean: Lau Basin | collected... | reverse complement strand
TCCTACCATTGATGCTTATGAGCGAAGAGGGCTTGGCCCCGAGCCTCCACAGGGCCTCAACGAGGGGGTCTGGCACAGTATTTACGGGTTCGCCAGCCCCAAGCCTCGGGGCCTGGGAGAGCATCTTCTTCAACACGTAGTAGTCGCTTGTCTCGAACACGACTATGTCTGTACCTCTACGGTAGTAGGGTGGCTCGAGCCATTCCTCGACCCATGCCTTCCTGACGTACCGGGAGCTCATAAGGTCTCTGGCCAGGTTCTCCGAGGGGACCCATGGCTTGATGTATCCTCTGAACCCCGGGTCTATTCTCACACGGATGATTCTATCCCTGTCTTTCAGGACTAGATCTAGTCCGCCCCCGTGAAGGGGGAACGCGTCGAGGAGCCAGCCCCGGGGCATATTTCTTCCTCACTGGTATTATTGATCATCTATCCTATTATCGTTTTTCATCAGCCGTTTTAACACTCCTAAGCCCGATAATTCTCCTAAGCATGTGGAGGACTATTATCTCGAAGGGGTCGGGGGGAGGCGAGACGTGGAGGTAGGCCGTGATGGTCTCCTCGATACCATCGAGGAGAGATTCGAGGACGGCTGCTTCGCCGCGGGGCAGATACCTGATCGTCTTCTTGATCCTCTCTAGCTCCCTATAGACAGCCATTCTGTAAGACGGCGTTGTACGCCCCACGGCCCCCATCCCTCAAGCAGTTCTATCGGGAAAGAAGAGCGGAGCCCCTCCCGTGGCCCAGGATACTTCCTCAGGTAGAGGTAGCCCCTATCACCCCTCCTCCTGAGCTCCACCAGTACATGGACGCTGTGGCTATGATACTTGCCCCCCTCGGCGATCCGCCCTAGCCTGCTCTTCGTGTTAAACAATACTACTCTGAGCCTACCCGATAACCTGCGGAGAACCCCCACAATCCTAGTAGCTTCGCGATAGCCTCTAAGACTCTGGGCGATGAATGTGAACGGGTACTTGACCACGAGTGTCCCGGAAGCGTTCTCGAGGGTCTCTAGAACGCCTATCAGGTCATTAGTACGGAAAGCTCTCGAGACCATGATGTTATCGATACTGCCCCCGAGCCTCCTGGTGAGCCTGGAGACGAGGTAGGGGTCTAGGCCGCCGAAATCCGTGTTGATTACAAGGTATACTGTATCATACCTGCTCCTAAATGCTACGGTATAATGCATCACTAGATCGACTATTCTATCGTCACCGTAGAACTCTATCATCCAGTGCCTCGGCACAGGCCCTAATGCATCGTCGACGATACTGATCCCTGTAATCATAGCTTATCCCTCATTGATCATTAAAATACTATAATAGGAGGAGAGTACGCCGAAACTATTCTCCATGCCACTACCATGTATGTGGGATAAACACGTGAAACAGTAGGTTCGGAATTCGTTGAAAAAAGTTTAAAACGTTTATTTAGATGTAGCAAAACGCCTCAATAACAGTATTACTACAATAAAAAAGGCATGGTTATCAGCCCTTACACGGTTCTTCACAGCCCTTCTTAGGCGGGCTCTGGCCGGGGTCCTCATCACTTTCGTGTCTATGCTATTGTTATCCCTATTCTTCATTATTTATGGTTCCTCTACGACATAGTTGGGAACGGTTTCTGGTAGGCTTGTTTTTGTCGCTGTTACCTTGTTCAGGACCCTATGTGTTATGACCAGCAAAGCTATTCCTACTGGCAATAGTATTATGGGGCTTGTGATCCCTGCTGCGAACAATACGTAGAGTACTATCCCTATGCCAGCCGCTGTGACCGCGTATGGTATCTGTGTGTTTACGTGGTCTATGTGGTCTGCTCCGCTGAACATTGATGACATTATTGTTGTATCGCTTATGGGGCTGCAGTGATCCCCGAAGATGCCTCCACTGAATACCGCCGCTATCGATGCGTAGACTATAGTCATTATCATGGGGTTGCCTGCGTCCAGTTGGCTTGATGCTAGCTCGTAGGCCATTGTTATGGCTATGGGCATCATTATGCCGAAGGTTCCCCAGCTGGTTCCCGTTGTGAACGATATGAACATCGAGACCAGGAAGATCACTAGCGGCACCAGTGCTGCTGGGAACGCTATGCTCTTAGCCGCTGCGACCACGTAGTCGGCTGTGCCTACTGCGTCTACACCGCTCTTAATGCTCCAGGCAAGAAGCAGTATCGCGTTAGCGTATACCATGAGGTACATACCCTTCAGCGTGTACTCCATTGCCTTCTCAAAGCTAAGGCTTCTATAGAGGAGGCTGGCCGTCAACGCTAGGAGGTATGCGGCGAAACTACCCCATAGCAGGGCTGTCGCGCTGTCGCTCTCCATCAACGCCTCGTTGAACGGTACTTTCCACCAAGGGATGCTGAGCTTTGAGGCCTGAATAACGGCCACGGCGCCAGTATACCAAATCCCTAGAAGAGTGACTGTTACCAAAGCTATTATCGACGCTATGAAGACCCATCCAGGGGTCTTCCTCGTGCCCGACGCGACCTTAAGAACCTCCTCGGTAGGCATAAGCGGCTTCGCATTGTCTCTCAGCACCTTGCCTTCCTGGACGGCGCGGTGCTCGGCCTTCAACATAGGCCCTATGTGTCTTCTCGTCATAACTGCTAGGAAGACCAGTATTATCGCGAGGATCGAGTAGAACCTGAAGGGTACTGATTGTAGCCATGCCGCGTAAGCCGCCATGTTAACGCCGATGCTTCCAAGTCCTCCCTTGATCAAGCCGACCTCGTAGCCTATCCATGTCGAGACAAGAGCTATTCCAGCAACAGGAGCTGCCGTAGAGTCGACTATATAGCTTAGGAGCTCCCTGCTCACCCTTGTCTTGTCTGTTATTGGTCTGGTGGCGTTCCCGACCACGATCGTGTTCGTGTAGTCGTCGAAGAAAATGACTACGCCGAGGACTGAGGCGAGAAGACTGGCGGCTCTGGAGGACTTTATCTTCGTTGCTATGCTGGATGCTAGACTATGTATTGCCCCCGAGGCGTAAAGCACTCCCACGAAAGCACCGATAATAAAGTCGAAAACCAGTATCGTCGCGTTCCACGAGTCAGAAGCACTCGCCACTATCCATTCAAGAGTCTTGCTCGTAGCGGCTACAGGATTATAGCCTGCCACCATGAGACCAGCGACCCATACCCCTGCAAAGAGTGCTGGGAGAACCTGTCTCGTCACTATTGCGAGCACTATTGCTAGGAGGGGTGGTAGTAGTGGAAACAATAATGTGCCTGTAGGCCCCACCTTGTATGCGAGCAAACCGATCACGAGCACGGAAACAACTATTATTGTTTTTAAGAGCTTCTGAGCCGAAACCATTTAGTTTCACCCCTGCATTAACATGTTAATTCCTCTAGGAAGCTTGTGGCAGGGTATTTACTTGTTTGGCGTGAATGGTTCTAAACAGATATTCTTATGTACTATATAGTACATTTTAGTCCTAGGTGTTACCATGGAGTACAGCGTCGCGGAAGCAGTTAAAAAACTAATAGATGCCGATCCTAGCCTTAAAGAGTGCCTAGAAGCAGGAATCATAAACTATACGAGGATGGCGAAGAAGCTCAAGCCAATGATCGAGAAGATACTCGAAAAAGAGGTCAGCGTCGAAGCCATCAAGGCCTCGCTGATAAGATACAGTAAAACGACAAGCAGGCCCAAATGGAGGCCCGGTGTACTGAGAATACTCGCGAGAAGCGTCCTAGAGATAAGGACCGGGATAAGCGCAGTGACTGTCAGGATACACATGATGCCTTACATAATAAATATTGTTAATAAACTACTAGGCAGAGCAAGATTCCTAGCAGTTATCCAGGGACTAAACAATGTGACGCTAATAGTAAGTGATGAGCATTACGGCGAGATACTAGATCAGCTAGGCAAAGAAAACGTTGTCGAGGAGATAAGGGGGGAATCAGCCCTAGTGATCATAAGCCCGAAAGAGATAATCAGGACACCGGGATTTCTAGCATATATCATGGATCTCCTCGGTAGGAACGGTATAAATGTGCTACAGGCGGTATCATATTATACCGAGACAATGATACTCGTCTCATCAGATGATCTCATGAAAGCATTCAAGATAATATCGGACGCTATACAGCTTGCAAAATACTATGTTGGGCTAAATAAGTAGTGCTTACATCTAGTACGGATAGGTGATAGAGATCGGCGACCGTACTCCTCAGCTCCTGGATCATGTTGTCTGGTACCTCACCACTCGAGATAGGATTTACCATTTCGTTCAGGATATAGGCGATCCTATTTAGATCGTCTGCGATCTTCTTGACATTGCTTGGATCAATATTTTTACCCGCCATAAGGTTACTGATCCTTATAAGACGCTCCTGTACTTCATCCACAGCAGTCATAACCTTAAACATGTCTTTCATACCTAGATCATAGAGATGATAAGCTATTGTTGAAGCCCACGTCATATCATCGACTGATCTAGTGAGAGTACCAATTGTCGTAGCATATAATCCGGGATGCACTATTTCGAACATGGTCAAGTTACCGTTGAACGGCTTGACGCAGTACTCGTTAAGAAAAAACGCAACAGCACCTATGTCGAGTGAGCCCTGCTTTAATGCCTTCCCAAGATCCCAGATCAGCTCCTTACGAAGAGCGTTTATCCTGTCAAGGGCATTAATGTATAGGAACAATAGACTGATAGATGATATGATCAAAGCTAGTAAAATAACTGCAATGATCTTATCACGCCTATTCATGATAATCACGCCTTGTATAGTATGAGTGAACCTCCTTATTTGGCCTCCGTCTCAACTATTATTTCACTATTATGTGTAGAATGCCTTTAAAATAATGTTTGCTTTAAGAAACACTTCCTGTTGGATCAATTAATTAAATCAAATTATATATGGTACCGTCAGTTTTAGAATATTTAAAGACAATTTATATATAACACATATCAAGTAAATCTACTATGTCAATGTATTTTATGGAGGGAGTAATGTGGGTACGAAAAATATATTCGTAAGTATATTTCTCCTTGTAGCAATACTATTATCATCGGTCTATGCGTATGCCAATATAATACCACAGGGCCTTAGCACCGAAGCCTCATCTTCCGCAGTCCTCGCTATACCTCCCGGCTCATCTATTTATATCAAAGTAGACCCAAGGACGGGGAGCATTATCATACCGAATCAGAGCCAGCTCAGACTTCCAGGCATAGCCTATGACGCACTGCAACATGTTCCTGCATGGATAAGGCGTCTGCTCGAGAGACAGTTCTACCTCCTCCTGCAGGAAGACATGGTTGTCCCTGGGAGGAGCTATCCTTCAATATGTGATCTCAATCATGACGGTTTGCCGGACATCGTTGTGGGTTCTAGGGGTGGGATAATATATGTCTACATAGATGTTGGGAAGCAATATGACCCTATATACAAACTGTTAACGACGATCAATGTAACAAAGGATATAGGCGTAAATAAGACGCTAGACTATGTCGGTGTAGCCGCGGGCGATATCGACGGCGATGGCCTCCCCGATATAGTCGTCGGCCTGCCGAACGGAACCCTGCTCCTCTATAGGAACACCGGTACGGAGAACCAGCCCTCCTGGACTCTTGATACATCGTACTTTAAGGGAGTAAAAGTCGGTGGATACGCGGCTCCAGACATATACGATGTTAACGGTGATGGTAAAAAGGATCTAGTTGTAGGCAGTAAGGAGGGGATCATCTACTGCTACCTCAACGAGGGTACACCTGGAAACCCGAAGTGGGTTTATAACCCACAGTATTTTCCGGCCTGGCTTGAAAACTGGTATGATGAACGTGGATGGCATTATGAGGGGGTATGGATCGGAAACTATAGCGTCCCGTACCTCTTCAGCCACGCGGGCACACTGTACATGATAGTGGGTGATTGGAACGGCACACTCTACCTATTCAGGAACACCGGGTACTCCAGCGACGGCTATCCTTCATGGGAGAAGACCGGGCCTCTCCCCAACCTCGGAGTATCCAGTTATAGCGCGCCAGCCATAGGCGACCTAAACGGTGATGGGCAAGAAGACCTAGTCCTAGGATCAGGCGACGGCCACTTATACCTGGTCAAGAACTTCGGCTCACCCATATACCCGTACTTCAAGACCTGGCCCAGCGGCGCCGAGAACTACTTGCTGGCAAAATGGTTCTGGGGGCCGGCATACTACCCGCTCATGGACACTATACCGGTATTGGGAACCGATTACAAGTACGTCGACCTCTACGCTAAGCTCATCCTGAACACGACCGCTCCATACATAGACGAGGTGGCATACGCGATAGCTGTTGATAGACCTGCGAATCTGAAGATGCTGGCCGACAGGAATGGTAGCTGGCTATACGTGCTGAATGCTAAGAGCATATATGAGATGGCGGAGAAGCTCCCATATGTTCAGGTAGTCGATTTTAAAGACTACAGCACGCTCAAATACAAGACCGAGGACGGCTGGAAAATACTGCCTGCGAATATCTACTATAAATACCTCGTCACGTTCAACAGGTATATTCTAGCCCCATGGGGCTGGCCGACGAGATACAATGGGAAGTTCTTCCGCACATTCCTCCCGTTCGATAATAGGTACAATGTGACTCTCTACCAGATGGTTGAGAACGCCACTACGATGTACCAGGCAGCCTACAGGATAGACTATTGGCTAAGAGCGGTGATCAAGGCGTGGTGGCACATGGGGCCGAAGTGGAAGCCCTGGGGATGGTACAACATATACCTTCACCTTACTGATAAGGAGTACGCGATACTATGTGGAGAATTCTCGATCATATATGAGGCGGCGGCGAGAGCAGTCCTAATACCTACGGTCGTGGTCGTGGATATAGCCGAGGACCACCAGTTCAACAACTTCTGGTACAATGGTACATGGCACCATGTAGACGCCTCCTCGGGCTCTTCAGGACCAAACGGTACGTGGAGAGAATACTTTGACCCGCCAAGAGGCCTGGCCGGATGGTATAAGGACAAAGGCTTCAGCTGGGTGATGGAGTGGGAGGAGGACGGAATGTATGATTGCCCGTGGAGAAGCCCAATACCCTACGCACCGGAAGGCATGCTGGCCAACCTGACTTTCCATGTAGTCGATGAGAACGGCAAGCCGATCGATGGTGCTAGGGTCGAGGTTTGGAGCCACTGGACGATTGAGCACCACTACGACACGGCCCCCTACATAGCCGGCTTCGTGTTCACCGACAAGAACGGCTACGCACTCTTCCCGATGCTAGGGCTTGGGAGAACCCATAACTTCACAGTAATAGTGACCAGCAGGATAGGCTCAACAATGTTCGAGATCCACTTAACCCACGGAGGCGTCTACAACTACACGGTCGTGATACCCGGTAAGTTGCCGGAGTTCGCCGGGCCATCGAAGATCATAGGCCTAGGAACATCAAAGAAGTACCTTAAGGTCTTTGTAGGGGTTATGCATGGAGAACAGCATCCGCCGGATTGGATAGACATACTGTACAGGTACTTCGGCTACCGCTACTACATTGAGTTCTACAAGGGGGTATGGATAAACGCCTACATAGTGGATAAGAGCGGGCTCGAGAAATATATGGAGAACTCGTTTTTCCCAGCATATTATGCAGCGGTAAAGACCAAGGAGTTCGACACGGGCTTCCTCCCGATCAACAACACGGTCTACATTATACTCTCGAACAGGCAGAGCCTAGTAACAACAGTCTATGTCTATGTAACGGTAAGCCTCTATGAGGATAAAGTCGCTCCGAGTGTAAAGATATTATCTCCGTCGACGGGCTCGTATGTCAACTCAAGTACCGTGACGATAAATTATACCTCTACAGCCGAGGATGTCGCATACTACCTTGTAAGCGTGGATGGAGGAGCCCCGGTTAAGGTATCCGGGACTGTATTTACTGCCAAGGGCCTCGCAGATGGAAAACACGTCATAACAGTTAGGGCGGTAGATATATCAGGAAACATAGGAGATCCCGCAACAGTAACCATAATAGTTGATACAAAGCCCCCCGTTATAGAGCTGGAGAACGTGGCTGATGGTAGCCTAGTTACGAGCCCGACTCTGACCATTAGCGGTAAAGCCGTTGATGCGGTAAAACTATGGGTGAACGGCGAGCAGGTGAAGCTTGGAAGTGACGGGTCGTTCACAATAAAAGTTAATCTCCAGACAGGTATGAACAAGATAGTTTTCAAAGCCGTTGATGAGGCTGGCAATACTATTGTTAAGGATATCCGTGTCTACTACTACCCGGAGCTCGCCACGAAGCAGAACCTAGAGAAACTAGCCAATCTTATCCTCACATCTCTCAGCCGGGAGACCCAGAAGATCCTGAGCAGCAACCAGGAAGTACTAAGCGAGATGAGCAAGGCCAACACGATGTTATCCACTATAAGGACAACGCTGACAAGTCTACAGGACACCATTAACTCTAAAACATCAGGCCTGGAATCCCTGATAAACAATGTAGCCAGGGAGATCAAAAACAATATAGAGACAAGCAGTAACGGTATCGTCGGAAACATAACATCCAAAATTAACGGATTAACACCGACCCTCTACGCAGACCTGATTATATTACTGGTAGTCCTAGGCCTAGTTGCCGTCTCTGCCTATGGTATATTCAAGAAGAAATAATTAATCCCACACTATTTTTCCTAAATAATCACACCAACTATATACCCATGAGCTCTAATTCCTTGACAACTTTCCTCAATAACTCTCTTGCCCAGATGATCACCCTTCTTCTCTCCAATAGATCGTTTTTGAGCCTCCTCATAAGACTTTCATCGTCGCAGTAAATATAGATGTATGGTAGCTTTAGGTTATCATAGTACTGGGCAAGCCACGCAATATAGTCGCTAACCTCCTCGAGTAGTTTGAGGCCGTCCCCTGTATCGACCAGTATGTTTTCAGGCTTGACACCATGATACCTGATATGAGATACTATTAGATGCCATCCCCTGCTCTCCTCCTCGAACTTCTCCTCAACAAGACCGCGATGAGCGAATATGTGTTTAGCCGCGTTTCCCAGAGACTTCATGTAGTTCCTGATCTCAATATCTCTCTTGAACAGTGTGAACGGCATAATCTCCCTATCTATGAAGGCTCTAGCATAGTATCTCATCTTAGGATCCCTTCTCTGATTTGACGCTCTCAGCACTAGCCTCATTATGAGCTCATCTGTCATGCTCAGCGGCTGATCCAATAAGTTCTCAACGTATTTCTCCAGCAATAACTCTCTCAGAGGTTTACCGAGCAGGTTCTCGCCTGTACGCTCCTCATATAGAAGAGCTCTCTCAATGAGTCTTCTAAGCATCTCTGAGTAGAGGGTGACTTTGTGGTGGTAGTATACCTGGCGATACATGAGGAGCCTTCCGCTCATGAAGGATTCTAGGGCTGGCAGGGCCTTGGCGTCGAAGACAATGTTTTGTCCTTCATGATCTATTCTCATCGAGTATATTATTCGTTCAAGCTCTACTTCTCCATAGCTGAGACCAGTCATTAGAGCATCTCGTAGGAGATAGTCTAGCCTATCCGCGTCTACAGGCGATGATATTATCATATGGAGTACACGGTAGGCGCTCTCATTGAATAACAGGCTTTCCCTTAGTTCCCCGTACTTGTCCGGCTGAAGCACCACCACAATGTGCTCAGGCGTCAAACCAATACCATTCTCCGTCATTATGTCTGCCTCGACAAGTATTTCCTTCAGCCTCTTCCACGAGAGGATTAGCTTAGCTCCCATCTCTTCGTGTAGTCCCTTACCACCTATTGCCTCCTCTACGGTGTGGCTGTAGGGATAATGAGCTATGTCGTGGAGTAAGCCGGCCAGCCTCATTGTCTGGACATATATGGCTTCGAGAAAACCCTTCAAATCCCGTGCTACGTATCCTCGGCCACGGAAGATCTTGTTGTCTTCAACCATTTTTCTCAGCAGACCTAGTTTATTCATATCAAATAATTTCTCTAGATCTAGGCCTCGGAGCGTCGCCTTCGCGATCATTCCCGCCACATGCATTGCTCCTAGGCTGTGCTCCCACCTACTGTGCTTAGCGGCGGGATAGACCATGTATGTTGCCGACAGCTGTTTAATATGATGCAACCTATTGAAGACCGGTGTCTCTATAATCCTGTACTCTATATCGTTCACAGGTATCTCTCCATGGAGATGATCATGTATGACCGCTCTTATCTTCCCTAGGCCCACGATGTTCTCCACGTACAAGCTCTGAGCTCACCCGGCGACAACGCGTCCTGTTTAATAGGTTCTTCACCCGATCAAAGATATTATAGTACTGAATCTAGGATAAATACTGTGTAGCGGAGTTGGAAGAGCATATGTCGATGCTTGACAGGGTGTTCGCCAACAAGTGGTTTAGGCTGTTCGAGGGAGTGATTCTATTCTTCCTTTTATATATACTCGTCTATCACTCAGGGATCCTTCCATGGGACATAGGGTTTCTCAGCCTCCTACCAGCTACTCTTCTCATAATCTATCTGGAGACATCGTATCATAGTCCATGGCCACGGATCATTGTTCCTCTCGGCATGTTCAGCTTATCTCTTCTTGCGGAGAGAATGTTCTTCCTGACGCTCCCGATGAACACCTATATTGCCATCATTATGATCTATAATTTCGCGGCCCTACTTCTATTCCTTACAGTATCGAATATCACCTCTATACTGTTATGGGAAAGGAAGAGTAGGTTCGAGGACATACTGAATGGTATAAAGATAGACATGTATTTGTTCCTAGCTGTGCTACTGCTTCTATCACTGATACTACTCTACTACCACTCGGTCAAGCCATTCTATACGCTGGCATTGCTGATCCTCTCCTATCTAGCCTGGATACTGACACCCTACATCACAGACAAGTATGTTGTACCGCCCCTTCTCATGGGCGGCTCGAGGAGCCTCGGCTTCGCCCACCCGAGAGAACCTGAAGCGGAGAAGCTCCACCTATCAATCTCGATGATCATAGCTTTGCTCAGCCTACTAATCCCCCTCATATTCGCCTATACAGGCAATACTCTCGTCCGTAGAGCGTATGTCCCCCTAGCTCTCCTCACAGCGTACGAGGGCTTGATAATACCCCTCTACGTTGTGACCAGAATAACGGGGATGCACGGTGCCCTCCTCGAAAGCCTTATGGGTGACAGATTCGTCCCGATAGAGAACTATCGAGGCTTCAGGGGCTGGAGAGACATTGTATGGTTTCTGAATAGGGGTGCAGGATATTTTCTGAGGCTTAAATACTTGTCTGCCCTCTATATGCATTTTCAGGGCCTTGAGATCCTAAGCCTAAGGACTGGTGATAAGGATATCTACTATGGGCCCATTCATCACATCCTACATGAGGGCTACGAGTACCTTAGACAGCATCCCTCGGCTTCAAAACATGTTCCATGGGGGGTTGTGGATAGTATCCTCGAGAAGTTCGATCCCGAGAACATATACGTCATCGAACCCGACACCTCACGGCTCGAGGGAACAGGGTACGAGGAGCTCTACAAGAGGGCTTTCAGCGGGGTCGTTAATCTCTACTGCAAGCTCGTCGAGATACCCGAAGATGCCGAGAAGGATGCAAGAAACCTTATAATACACTCCATAGATAAGCTAAGAGTCCTCGCCAGGCGTAGCAGAGGAGAGGTAAGGCTAATAATGGACTCAGCTGCGGACACACTCGAAAAACTGCTAGAGAAAACAAGAGGACATATAAGCAGGGATGACCTAGAACCTTTCCTTGTCAAGAAGCCTCTAACCGTAAACATGCTTAGAAATTACTTGGTACATGGCCAGCTATATAAGAACGCGATTGTCTATAGGGGCGACAGGACGGAATTCGATAGGCTGATGGAGAGGCCGGCTACACTTTATACGCTGTATGTCCTTATCTTATCCGCTACGATCAAGAGACATCCTGAGATCATCGAAGCAAAGACAACCAATAAGTCCAGATCCTAAATAATGTTTATTATGGCAAAACCATTATTTTGACAGCTCATCCATTCTTGAATACACGTGGTGTAGTGAATGGTATTCTATGTATGGGTGGACGACCATGTAGCAGTCTCACCGATGCCTAGTATAACCGATATAGATGAGCTATCACGCGTCTTCGGCGCTGTGCTGATCCTTGTCCAGCCCCATGAGTACGGCGGGCTCATAGACATGGTTATCGAGAGGTGGATGCAGAGGAGCACGGACGTTTATTATCTTCCGACACCAGATTTCCACCCTATCCAGCTCCTTGACCTGCATCGTGCCGCTGAATGGGTGCTGGCCCATGCTGAGAAAGGAGTCAATGTATTGATCCACTGCAAAGGCGGTGTCGGGAGAAGCGGGCTCGCCGCAACCGCTTATCTTCTCCTCAAGGGGATGGAGTTCTACGACGCTGTCCAGCTTATCAGGGAGAAGAGGCCCGGAGCTCTTCTTGAGGAGTGCCAGTTCCGGATGGCGGAGGACTATGCCGAGGCTCTCAGCCATATCGGCAGGGATACGCTGAACGCCGTAGTTAGGGTGGGGCAGAGACACGGGTTTGGTAGAGGGATAAAGCACGCCTCAAAATCGGCCCAGCTAAGCCTGGAACTCTCACTAGCATTTGTACCAGAGCACTCCAAACCAGTCTTCATTGCATCGGCTCTCCACGGTATCGGCTGGCCCGACAAGCCATTGTACAGGTACGCGGCAAGAGCTATTGTGGAGTCCCAGGAGCTAGGCCCTATGAGACTCATATCTGCCCGTTACCTCGAAGAAATAGCTGAGAACAAGGACTTGTCGCCAGAGGCTACGCTGGTTCTCTTGGGCCATATCCTTGACGAGACCTATGATCAGAGAGTGCATTATCTCGACATAGAGAACTATCCGGGCGAGACGAGAATCGTGCTTAGAAACTGGCTCGACGCGTCACGGATCGTCAGGGATGCTTCAGAACTAGCTCCAAAGATCGAGGAGTTTACCGGGAAGAAGACCGTTTTCGAGGAGAGACTCTATGTTTAGTTCACCTCCTATCCTTACTATCTTTATATTACATTGACGAGAGAATCTAGAGTGAGACATGTACTACTGGTGATTACTGTTGGAACCTACCCTTAGGCTCAGAGGAATAATAGGTAATCTGAGAGGAGAAGGAGGCTTCGCTTTCCTCGCCAAAGCACGTGAACTCAAAGAGAAGGGCAAGCCCGTGGTTAACCTTAGTATCGGCCAGCCCGATGTGCCTACGCCCGATCCAGTGATCGAGGAGGCAGTCAGGGCCTTATCGGAGGAGAAATTCACCGGTTACACAGAAACGCCCGGCATACCAGAGATCAGGAAGGCTATTGCAGAGTATCTCAACGAGAGGTATGGTGCCGGTGTTAGTTGGGAAGAAGTAGTGGTGACCCCCGGCACTAAGGGAGCTATATTCCTTGCTCTGTCGGCCTACCTCGACCATGGCGACGAGATAATAGTGCCCGAGCCAAGCTACCCGGCCTACCCTGAGGGAGCAAAAATACTCGGCGGAAAACCTGTTTATGTTCCCCTCGAATGGAGGGGTCCGAGCAAGGGCTTCGGCCTAGACCTAGAGAAGATCGAGGAGGCCATAACGCCTAGGACCAAGTTCATCGTGGTGAACAACCCGCAGAACCCGACCGGGGCCCTGTTCAGTCCCAAGGAGCTCGAGGAGCTTGTCGAGATCGCGAGGAAACACAATGTAATGATATTGGCTGACGAGATATACGATAACTTTGTATATGACGATGCAGAGTTCAAGAGCCTCATAAGTATGCCCGGCTGGAGGGAATGGCTGATATACACGAATGGTTTCAGCAAAACATTCAGCATGACGGGCTGGAGGCTTGGATACGTGGTTGTTAGGAAAGAGGTGGCGGGGCTTCTCAGCAAGATCGCGGTCAGCGTCTGGGGATGCCCAGTGAGCTTCGCGCAGAGAGCAGCTGTACGGGCTCTCAGCGATCCCGAAGTATGGGAATGGGTGAGAAAGCTCTCAAAACGCTATGCGGAGATGAGGCGGATACTCTACGAGGAGCTCTCCAAGACTCCCGGCGTGGAGGCCCATCTCAGTAAGGGCGCTTACTACTTGTTTCCGAGAGTTAAGCAGGTCGAAGAAGAAACAGGTCTCTCTACAGAGGAAATAGTCGACTATATCATTAACAACTACTACTTGATCGTACTGCCCGGAGGGGTATTCCCGGACAAGGCCGGCAAGGACTTCATAAGGTTTAGCTTCGCCACGAGCCGCGAAGCAGTATCTGAGGGAGGCAAGAGGTTCAGGCAGGCTATAACGGATCTCCTTGAGAAGAAGGTACATAGATGAAATACCCGGTTGTTTTGCCGGCTCATACTATAAAGTATTTAATACTCGGCATTTTCGGTCAAAACGATCACTTATCATACTTAGCCCCGTATACTCGCCGCCAAACGGCATTATAAGCAACGTTATAACCCTGTATCCGTATGAAGCAGAAACTGATACAAGTGAGGCTGAGACTGTCATGGAGAAAGAGCCGCGGAGTTGGCGATATTATTACGAATTAATGAAAAGCAATACCCCACTAACGATCTATTATCCTATTTGTGGTGGGGGTGAAGAATGTATTAGTGTATGTCCTTACGGCCACGAAATATGGGAAGTTGTCCCAATGTTATCTCCCATGTTTGGCGGTAAACCGCGAGTGAGACTAAGGCCCTTCATGGCTCACCCGGAGAAATGCCAGGAATGCTATCTATGTGTCCAGGCTTGCCCTACAGGTGCACTACACAGATCCGACCAGGAGATCAGGCATCCGTTCCTCACCCTCATTAAGAACAGTATTAAGCTGTTTTTCAAGAAACGATATGGTATCAGATGGGTTTTCAGAAAAGAGCACAGGGAGAAATTCAAAAGAAATAATCCTAAGGAATAAAAATTAGGGGCAAAGGTGTGAATTACTAATATACGCGGTTCTCGAGATATAATTGAATTATGTGAATATGCTTCACTTTTCGGGTGTGGCTGTTGGGTGTGACGGGCGTTATTCTTGCAGGTGGCGAGGGTAAGAGGTTTAGGCCTTATACCGAGATCGTTCCTAAGCCCATGATACCTATTGGTTGGCCCGAGAAACCTGTTCTAGAATACATTGTCGAGTGGATGGTCAAGCACGGGATCAAGGACATAGTTCTTCTCGTCAACTACAAGTGGAGGTACATAGCCAACTACTTCGGGGACGGCTCAAAATATAGCGCGAGGATCAGGTACTGTATAGATGATGAGAAATATACAAACACAGGCGGTGCCCTACTAAAAGCCTATCATGAAGGCCTCCTCGACGAGACAGCCTTCATATGGTATGGAGACATACTAGCCCCAGTCCCCGTCAAAGAAATACTTGAGTTCCATGAGGAGACAGGGGCGGACGCTGTACTCGTCATAACGGATAGGTATAAAGTACCCGTTGGTATTGCCAGGCTCGACGAGAAGAACAATGTTGTTGAGATGCATGAGAAGCCTGAGCTAAACATCCATGCAACAATAGGTATTTTGAGCCTAAAGACGTACGTCCTGAGAGAAGCCGAGGAATCTCTTGGTACGAGATTCGATATTATGGGTGAGCTCATACCATACATGATAAAGAATGGCCGGAAGGTGAAGGCATACATATATGAGGGGCCATGGTATGATGTAGGGAGCCTTGAGAGATATAAGAAGATAGACGTTAACGAGATTCCCGAGCTATTCGGGCTCAAGAGGAATAGCTCTTAGTTCTACCACTCTTTCAGCCCACCTGCCCGACAACGCCCACACCACGGTTATTATCCCGACAACAGCATTGCTTATAGCCATAGCTGTCCATACGCCGTCAGGCCCCAGCATTAGCCATAGCGCCAATATGTAGGATAGCAGTATTCTGAGCAACCATAGCCTCATGATCGATAATACTGCGAAGAACTTGGTGTGACCCGAACCACTAGCAATTGCTCCTCCTATCGTGAACAAGCCGAAGAACGGTACGCTCCATATGAATATACTGATTAACCTACTACCCACCGATACGACTTTCGGGTCTGCTATGAAGAATGCAACGAGCGGTTGTCTGAACAAGTATATCAGTATTGCGCCTGTTCCCAATAGGAGAAATATTATTGTCATCGTTGCAAAAGCTATCTTCTTAGCCCTATTGTACTTCTCCGCCCCTATATTCTGCCCAATCATGACGGATGCCGCTCTGTTTAGAGCCCATGCGAGTGAGCTCATGACCTTTATTATACGGCTAGCTAAACCATAGGCTGCAACTACTGGTGAGCCATAAACCGATACCAAGCTCATCATTATGGTGAAGCCTAGAGAATTGGAGGATCTCTGGATGGCCATGGGGGCTCCTATGCTGACGGTCTTCTTTAACCACCACTTCTCTATTCTAAGATCCTTCATTGTTATCTTTAATCCGTGATACCCGCGTGTTAGGAGTCTGATCCCCGCGAACGATATTACCGTCCTCGATAGGATAGTCGCCATGGCCGCTCCTACAACTCCCAGAATTGGTAGGCCGAGCCAGCCGAAGATGAATATGGGGTCTAGAACCATGTTTGTCACGGATGATATGATGTTGAGTATTGTCGGGGTCCTAGTGTCTCCCAGACTATTAGCTATAGTGTTAAAAGCGAAGCCTATAAAGCTGATCGGTATCCCGGCGAATATAACTCTGAGGTAAGATACCGCATAGGGATATATGTCTAGGGGGACACGCATTAGCTGTAAGAAAAACGGGGACAGGAGAACACCTAGCGTACTCAGAACCACTGACATCATGAGCATAAAGGCGAGCATGTTACCCGCCGAGCGATTAGCTGATTCAAAATCTCCTGCTCCTATGTACTGTGCAATCAGGGATATCCCGGCCATTGCAAAGCCCATACCAAGGCTGTAGAACAGCATTATTAGGGGGAAAGATACTGTTGGTGCTCCGAATGCTTGTCTTCCGAGTTTGCCTAGCCAGTAAGCATCTACTATATTGTATGATGTATTGACGAGATTCGCGATTATTATGGGCCATGATAGCCAGAAGAGTGTGCGTAGTATGCTGCCTGTTAATATTCTGTTCCTTAGCTTCATTAGGTCTTTTCTTGTTTTTCTCCTGAGCAATATATTCCACCGGAATATATTCGGGTAAAATATATTTGAGAAGAAAATAAATACCTTACTCAGTGACCGCAAATGAAGACCAGAAACAGAGAGACACAACCAAGGAAAGCGTACAGGAGCGCCCTAAGAATACATGTTCTAGGCATTATTATTAGGAATAAGAATATCCACGGCTATGGCATCTACAAGAAGATCCTCGGCAATACAAGGCTTATCAAGAGATTTGGTAAACCAAGTATAGGAACGATATATAGAGTGCTCAATAGTCTAGTCGAAGAAGGACTAGTCACGAGAGAAGAAAAGAAGGTAGGTGGTAGAACCCTCTATTTCTATACACCTACTAAGAAGGGGATGGAGGAATTCGCCAGGATATGTGAAGTCTTCCTTGATAAGACCGCATCAGGCATAAAAATGATCCTATCGTCTCTCCCAGCCCTGTACGGGTCTGGTATTGACGTGAATGGTATTATTGAGAGACTCGAAGAGATAGAGAAGATTATCAGAGAGTTTTTGGTCAAGGAATAACTACTCGCTCGGGCAGGGGCTCACGAAGACATTCTTCCACCATCCTGCATGGGACGTTCATTACGAATGCCCATGTTATCTTGTGTGCTGTTAACAGTCCTTTACGAGTTAGCAAGATCTTGTTGTCCTCTTCTTTGATATCACCGGTTAGTTTGAGGGTTTTCAGAAACCACTTGAAACCTGTCCTGCCTATAAGTTCTTCAAATGATTGGTTGAACTTATATTCAAACTTCTTCTTGTCGAGGCTACGGCATATGAATAACCGGCATGTAGTGTACCTTATCGCCCGCTCTTCCAGACTAACCGTTCTCGCAAACGCAACTGGTAGTTTATCCCTCGATAAGAGATCTCCGTACGTGTCCGGGTAGCATGTGTTCTGGTACTCGTAAGCACCTGTGAACCCCATTGCTCCTGCCCCGAATCCGAGGAGCGGGCCCTCCATCTCATAGTTGACGGTAACGTATTTCCAGTCCGGATGCCTGCTGTACCCATATATCTCGAGGCCTATGTAGTTTCTCCGAGGCAATAGATCCTCGGCTGCATACACCATTTGCTTAAAGACATTCATACTTGGTTGTTCCGGTAGTCTGCCTTCCCTAATCATCTTGTAGCCAATACTGTTCTCGAGAACCAGTGTCGGATACGCAGTTATCTCGTCGGGCCCTAGATCGGCCGCCTTATCTAAGTCTTCTATCCACTGCTGAAGACTCTGCCCCGGGATCATGTACATGAGGTCGATATTGATGTATTTAGCACCAGCGTTCCTAAGATTATCATATGCTTTAATCGAGTCTTCAACGCTATGCCTCCTGCCCAGTCTTGAGAGTAGCTCTGGGTGGAAAGACTGGAAGCCTAAGCTGAACTCGTTTATTCCCGCGTCCACTAGTTCGTATGCGGTCTCTTCATCCTTGAGATCCTCGGGGTTCGCCTCGATTGCTATGGTGGGTTTTGCGTCAAAGGATGATGTTATTTCTTCTATTATTTCTCTCCAGTATTTTGCAGGGACAAGGCTGGGCGTGCCGCCTCCTGCATGGATATCTATTATCCTCAGATTTTTGTCCCGGAGAAGCTCGCCATAAATCCTTATTTCTTTCTTTAAGTATTTGACGTACTTGCCTATGATCTCATCTATCTTGTTCCTAGATATCGGGTGCCGCGCATAAGGGCAGAACCAGCATGTCCCAGTACAATAAGGTATGTGTATGTAGGCTGCTGTTTCTTCCTCGTTAAGGGTACCGATAATATTTTCTCTTATCGATTCATCGCTCGGCCTCGTATACTCGGCCTTGAATACTCTCCTAGACATGGTGTTCCAGAAGCCTAGGCTCCTAGGGACAAGAATCATTGTTAAGCACCCTGTGCGCCGTGTAATGTATCTTGGATATTATTTTATATAGTTGGTGCTATTGTTATTTGTTACAGGTGCACATAATCATATCTATGCTAACTTATAACACCATAATAGACTACGAGATACATGTGTCCTAACGACTAGTGCTAGGACCTATTTTCTGAGCCTTAACCTGAGGCCTAGTCTCTGAAGCCTAATGAAGTCTTTGTCTCTTGTGACTAGTTCAAGGTTATTTGCAATGGCTGTAGCGGCTATTAATAGGTCGGCGTCGGGTATAATTTCTCCTCTATGTCTGAGTTCCTGGTATAACTCGCAGTACTTCAGTATGGTTTTATTATCTATTCCTAATAAGTCATACACGGATTCAAGTAGCTGTTTAGTTTTTTCTCTTTTATCGGGCGGAACGCCTCTGAGCACTTCTATAAGTGTTATCGTAGAGATCGCTCCTTCCTCGAACACTCCCCTTCTAAGGTCATCAATCACTATTGATGTATCTAGCAGTTTCATCTTAATCTGAACCTCTCCCTGAATTCCTTGCTCGTTCTCTTTATGGCTTCCAGGTCTTCGGGGCTAAGCAGTCTCCTTAGCTCTTCGAAAGCTTTTCTCTTCTTATAGATGCTCGCGTACCTGTATAGCTCGAGGAGGTATTCGCTCCAGTCTTTCTCTTTTTTGTCTTTCTCAAGTATTTCTTTAACTTCTCGAAGAACCGATATAGTTGCATATTTTCTCAACTTTATCACCATGTAGTTATATAGCTATATCGCTATATAATGATTATTACTCAGTCATTTTTCCGGAAGCACGTAGATAATAATTCCTATAATGATCAAGGAGACTATTGATACTAGACCAACTGGTAATGTGTATATCTCGTCTAGTCCTGGATAGGTCAGCATCATCAATCCTCCGAGGGCGTTAAGTGTTCCATGCATGATGGCCGGTGATAGTAATGATGAGGAGCGGTGTCTTAGTATGTAGAGTATGAAGGAACAAGCTGTTGTGAAAGCCGTGTATGTAATGACCCCTATTATGTCTGGGTGGTGCGGGAGGCTGTATTTGAGGTAAACTATTAGGTCTGCATGCCATAATCCCCATATGATCCCGGTTATTATTGAGGCTGCTACAAGGCCGTACCTGGGCGTTAAAGCCCTGTACATTAGTCCTCTCCACCCAGTCTCTTCTCCAATGGCCAGCACTGCGTTGATAGTTAGTCCCGCTATGGCTGCTGATACTAGCTGGATGATCAGGTACATCATAGGAGCAGATCTAATCATTGCTGCGGTAGCGGGACTAACCCCAGGGAGGCTCGTCACGACCAGCAGGGGGTTCTTGGGCGGATATCCGGCAACATACAGTATTGCCGCTCCTAAGCCGTAGAGAATATATGGGACTGCGAGGCCTAGCGGGATATATTTTATTTTTCCCAGCCTCAAGCCAAGATCCTTCAAGCCATCGATAATCGGTACCCCGATGATCCTGAGGGCTACGATAGAGCCTAGGAACGGCATCAGCATCCTAATGGAAGCAAGGAATTCAAAGTAACTTCTAGGCAATAATCCTGTGATCAATGGAATATCCAATAAGTAGGCCGTGGTAAAAGTTATGATAACATATATGGATAAGGCCTTAAGAGACATCATTGCTTCTATTTGCTGGTTCAATTATTTCAGCCCAGAAAATACCTCGGAGTCCGAGGTATTTTAGTGTAATGTTTAGATTACAAACCTAGATTTATCGAGGTCTCTAATATTATTCTAGAAATGATTTTATTCATCATCCAGTAAGGATCTGCTTTTTGCACTCCTGGTGCTCTCATCGATATATGAAATACCTGTCTTTATCAGAAGATATATGACATTATATCAGATCTATTTTTCACCGATAAAAAATATTAAATAAGACAACACCTAAGCCGTAATGTATTCGCTATAAGACATAAAGAACTACCATCC
>Ga0256831_1000468_pt1 | contig 20982 bp, 19 predicted proteins | sample 132544metaG_FD_189087 | JGI IMG/M metagenome (GOLD analysis project Ga0256831, IMG submission 189087) | Hydrothermal vent microbial communities from Lau Basin, Pacific Ocean - 132-544 | ecosystem: Environmental > Aquatic > Marine > Hydrothermal vents | place: Pacific Ocean: Lau Basin | collected... | reverse complement strand
AGCTCAGCCAGGTAGAGCGGCGGGCTCTTAACCCGTAGGCCAGCAGGTCGGGTTAGCCCTCTGGGCGGAGGTCCCGGGTTCGAATCCCGGCGGGCCCGCCACATTCCCGCCGCCCACAAGGCTCCTATTCTTTCAACCGAGCAGCTTTTACGTTGGGCTTATAAGATCTGTAGACCAGAACTTGTTTTAGAGTAGACATAGCGGATTTAACCACTGGGAGTGTGTGAATCCGTTGGAGATACTTGAAGACTTATCTATACCGGAAGGTAAGAGAGTGCTAGTATACAAGGACACGCTTATAGTGAGCGATATCCACCTAGGATATGAGTCCGAAGCAGAGCTTGAAGGCGCCTTCCTACCTAGAGTACAGTTGAAACACGCGTTGCAAGACATAAGGGATGCGGTGAATTCTCATGGTATAAGGAGGCTTGTTATTGCAGGTGATTTGAAACACAAGTTTGAAGCGTTAACGTGGCAGGAAAGAGTGGAGATCGAGAAATTCGTGAACACTATTTACAGTTATGGTGTGAAAGACGTTGTTCTCGTCCGGGGAAACCATGACACATTCATAAAGGGATTACTGGCCAATTTGAATGTCCGTATTGTGGATGATATACTGGAGCTCGATAACAACATTGCTATCACACATGGCCACATACTACTCGACGAGGAAATCCTGAGTAGGTATAAACTCTTAGTAATGGGTCATGAGCATCCGGTGGCCGCGGTGAAGATGGGTGGGGCCTCTGTATCACGGTTCCCCGTTTTTCTGTTAATGCCTTTGGATTGCTGTGATACAAGATTGCTGGTTATGCCAGCCTTAGGTGTATACCAGTCAGGCAACCCTATTTCCTATGAGAGAAGCGGCTATCTATCCCCGATTATTAAGAAGTACGGAAAGCCCGAGCTAAGCCAGTTATACGTTTCTGATTCGGGTATGACTATAGAAATGCCTGAAATGAGGTATTTGAGGGATTACCTAGTTGCCTAGAGGAATTCCTCTTCCTCATACTCGTACTCCCTTATACAACCCTTCTCCTTGAGAGTCTTGAAGACTTTTTCTACAGCCTTATACACTTCTTCCTCTCTCTTAGCACCGGTTATGACCATGCGGCCGCTACTGAATATTAGTAGAACAACATACGGATCCCTCATCCTATATATCAGACCCGGGAACTGCTCAGGCTCATACATTGTGTTCTCTATGAGCAACGCTGTCTTCTCTAGGTCAACTTCGACTCCTAGATTTGCTGAAGCCACAATGTTCTGAACCTGGATTCTAGGCCTACCATGTAGTGGAATACCTCTTTCCTTGAGGTTTTTCATAATGATCTTAACAGCATTTACCAGTTGGTTAACACTCTTAGCTCCTGTTACCACCATTTTACCCGACTTGAATATTAGAGCCGTGACTTTCGGCACGTGAAGCCTGTATATTAGTCCGGGGAACCTGTCAGGATTGTATTCTACATCCTCTATCTTTGACTCGATGAGTTGGAGATCCAATTCGTGTTCCAGGATTACCGTCGCAACGATATTTTCGATTTGAACCTGAGGCTCGAACTTATCCTCTACCAACACAAGCACCCAAGTCTACTTAAATGCACTGCCTATTTAAAAAGACTATTTAAACTAGCCTTGAACCATCGTCTAACCGGGGATGACGAGGTGGGCAGCCTGCGATAAATATGAAGACAACCAACTCACTCCGACCCCACTTTTAATATATAGTCCTTCATATTAGCCATGCTAGATACCAACAACTCAAGGACGCGGTAAGAGACCCTTTCCCGGTTTTCCTTCACTATAAAAAAGCTTATGGAACCATCCTTTTCGATCCCTTCTATATTAAGCCAGAGATAATCCTTCACACTTACAGGCTCTTTATAATTCAGTTTGAGTACATTCCTAACATAATAATAAGCATTGTTTAATTCTACTCGACTCTTATCGGTTTTAATTCTGGGTCTCTTATTTGAATATCCTAGTCCTGCAATATAGGACAGGAGAAAACGTGCTATATCCTTTATTGACAGTGATTCTATTGCCTGAATATTTTCTTCAGCTAGAGAAAAAAGGTTTGTTATATTCTCCATCACATGCTTAACTAAGTCGTCACCATGAAATAGCGGCTCTAATTCTCTAAATCCTTTCAAAGGATAACGTGTAAACCCGAGATCCCTCGAGTAAATAAGAGAATAAATTTTCGGTGTCCCTAATAAGAATCTTATCAAATGATTCTCGCAATAGAAAATTTTCCCTTTCTGTTCAAACTTAACAAACGGTAGTGCTATTCTGAGCTGCATGAAACCACCTTCAGGATATAAGGTTCAGGGTGCCATATTAATTATATAATGTAGAAACAAGGGATTATCCATTATAATGGATGTGGCGGTAATAGGGATATGCATGTGTTTAGTGAGGGTGGTGGTGATTTTTGCGTTGGTTGATAGTAAAGTTTATTAATCTATTGATAGTTCTTGTTGCAGTAACATACATAGTAGCCTCAATAACCAGCGGTCCTCTTGCACAGATACAAATAGATAAAGAAAGAGAATTGTTACAGCAGCAATTAAAAAATCTCCAAGGGTTGACTCCGGAGGAAAAACGTGAATGGCTAAATGAGAGGTTGCAGGCTTATATTAAAAGTAATGGATTAGATAAGCCTTGGTATGTTCTTGCTTTCAGATTTACGAAAGACTTATTGACGTTTAAAGATCTTAATGCAACTTTAATGACTACACAGTATTTCCATCAGGGCAGTCGAAAAGTCCTCTATATCATAGCGGAGAGAATGCCGTTTTCTATTCTCCTGTTTACGACTTCATCGGTTCTTACGATACTGTTTGCACTCCCCTTAGCGCTCTACGCGGCAAGAAGACCTGGAGGAGTAATCGATAACACAGTAATGGGATGGAGTGTATTCAGCGTAAGCATGCCTTGGTGGTGGCTCGCCATGGTATTTATCTATTTATTTGCATACAAATGGCATATTTTCGCTGGTCCCGCAGCGCAGACCAATTGGAAAGACCCAATCCAGGTATTGAACAGAATGGCCTTGCCAGTGATGACGGTCACACTTCTAAGCATAGGAGACTCTGCTTTTAGAATGAGAAACATCTTTCTAGACATCTTTAACGAGGACTTTGTTACAGTAGCTAGGGCTAAAGGTGTACCGGAAAGGGACGTATTAAGAAAGCATGTCCTAAGGGCGTCGGCTCCACCTATTGTTACGATGGTGCTATTCAGTATTATACTGAGTGTTGTTAATGGAGCAATAATAACTGAATTGATATTCAACTGGTTTGGAATGGGTAGGCTATATTGGGATGCAATCGAATACAACGACGTGCCTGTTCTAGTAGAGTTGACATATATAACTACACTTCTCTATCTACTCACTAGGTTCCTCCTAGATATACTGTATACATACCTTGATCCAAGAATAAAGAGAGCATAGGGTGGTATAGATGGTAAAATATGAGTTAAAAAAGAGAATAGGCAACACTACGAGAATAATATTATATACATGGTCTGGTAAAATAGGAGTCTCGTTACTCATTATATTTATAATGCTAGCAGCAGTGGTAATGATTTACTACTATCCAACTGTAACAACAAGTTATGGAAGAGGAGTAGCTTCCGATTGGATATACAATTATCCATTAAATGCACCGCCTTGCTGGTCCGTGCATAATAAATTCAAGGGATTCATCATTTCAAAAGATAGCTTAAATACTACTGGAATAAAGAAAGGTGTAATTACTATTCCAGGAATATTTGGGCCTAAAAAGATAATGGGATACAAATTAACATATACCGGACGATTTATCTACACGTCTAATGCATTTCCAAGCGACATCTTATTGGTTACTTCAATAAGGACAGGAGTAAACCTTTCATATGTAAAATTGCTATATTATCTAGAAAGACCTGACGGCTCTAAAATTACACTATTTAATTCCACAATAGAAACCAATAAACTGATATTGCTCTATGGGTCGACAGGCTCTCAAATAAAGGGGAAAATAAATCTACAGCCACTAAGTATCAACAGTATAAATAAGAATTCCCCCATTTATCCCTACCTCATGAGTAGTTTACAGAAAATATATGATAACAAGGTATCCTTATCCAGCTATAAAATATCAGATTTAATGCTTGGCACATTAGTGAAAGATACGACGGGTAATATTAAATTAAAACCGATGAAAGGAAATTATACTATATACTTATCACTTGAATTCCTACTTGAACCCGGAGCTAAAATAAACATAGAAAAGAACAAAATTGGGCTAGAAGCTTTTCAATGGAAGTTCATGAGTAACTGCTATGGTCTGTTTGGAACAGATAACGTAGGAAGACCTATTGGACTTGGATTATTGCTAGGGATCCCATATGCCTTCTACATTGGCTTTACAGTAACATTCATATCCACATTCATTGGCGCTATATATGGTACGCTAGCTGGCTATTGGAAAGATATTAAAGGTGAAGCTTTAATGAGAGTCGCAGATATTGTAAACTCACTTCCATTCCTACCAATACTTATAGTCCTATCATACGTATTTAGACAAACAATTAACTTAAACATGCTGGCATTTCTAATGATAATACTGTTCTGGGCGGGACCAGTAATTATAGTGCGTAGTGCGGCCTTACAAATAAGCGAACAATTGTATATTGAAGCAGCTAAAGCATCCGGTGCTTCTACCAGCAGAATTATTTTAAGACATATTTTCCCACAAATACTTCCATATACACTGGCTATAGCAGTACTAAGCATTCCTGGTATAATCGTAACTGAAGCTGGCCTCAGTTTACTCGGATTTGGAGATCCAACGGCACCAACATGGGGAAAAATGTTGCAGAACGCCTATGATTCACAAGCCGTAATCAATGGGTGGTGGTGGACATACCTATTTCCCGGGCTGGCTTTAGTTGTTTTCTCGGCGACATTTTTGCTAATCGGCAGAGCGATAGAACCATTAGTAGCACCTAAATTACAGAAGTAATCTAAAATTATATACACATTTAGGATAACTTTCTCCTCTTTTTGCCGTAATGACTTTCAGAATATTTGTTCAAATCCATAAAAGCCGTAGGAATAACTTTATAATCAGCCTCAACACCGTATTATAATATACGACCATTAAGAAATACCTTAGTCGAACGATGAGGTGAAATATTGTGAAAAGAGCAATTTCGTTATTACTAGTTGCATTAATGCTCGTGCCATTGCTACCAGTGTTCCATACATCAGCACAGCAAGGAGTATTAGTAGACAAGGTGACTATAGCTAGAATAGAGGATGAAAACACGGCAGCTCAGTCACTACTAAACGGAGAGACCCAGGCAAGACTATTTGCCATGGAAAAAGTTGACACAGTAAACAATTTACAGAAACATGGGTTTAACATAGTAAGAGCTTATAGTGGTTTGGTAGATATTTACGTGAACCCTGCACCAAACTGTACAGACGGTTCATTCAACATATTCGCGGACAGAAGAGCTAGACTTGCACTGCAGTTCCTCATACCTAGAGACCAGATAGCGACTAACGTCTACAAAGGTGCTGCTCTACCTACGTTAACATCATATATACCTATGATGCCCGACTACCCCCATCTCCTTGGAACATTAGCAAGATGGCAGAGCCTTATAGACAGTAAGGGTAAGAAATATGGACTTCAATTACTCAAGGAAGCACTGTTAGCAAACGGGGCGCAGCTTAAGGACGGTAAATGGTATAAAGATGGCAAGCCTGTTACTGTGAAGTTCATTATTAGGACTGAGGATAAACGTAAGGATGTCGGCAACATTGTTGCAGATATTCTTGAGAAAGAGGCTAACCTGACTGTTAAGAGGATATACAAGGACTTCAGTGGTGCGTATCAGATAGTATATCGTAGTGATCCAGCTAAATGTGAGTGGAGTCTGTATACTGAGGGTTGGGGTATAACTGGTATGACACAGTACAACTACGACGACGCTGTGTGGTTCTTTAGCAGCATATGGGGAAGCATGCCTGGTAGAGGAACTCCGGGATACTGGAACTATGCCAACAAGACAATAGATGACATAGCAATGAAACTGGATGAGGGTAACTACACTACTGTTGACGCCTTCTATAAGGCTATCAACAAGTTGATAGATCTTGGTCTCCAGGAGTCTATTAGAGCTTTCGTTGTTGCTACTGCTGACATGTATCCATTTGCACCGGGTATAACGGGTTATGTGCAGAGCCCAATAGTGTATCCATGGAACACCTATACTTGGCTGAACCTCCACTACACGACCGATACTATAAGGGTATCCAACAGGTACGTCTACAAGTCCGGATGGTCCTGGAACCCTATGGGTGGATGGCAGGATATGTACAGTAGGCCTGTAGTTGACGCTATAACATGGCCTGCTGTTACGAGCAGACCTACTGACGGTAAGACCGGATGGAGTCCCGGGCACACGACGACATGGAAAGTCGAGAGGGGACCAGTAAAAGTGCCTGGCGACGCACTAGTATACGACCATGCCCTACATAAGTTCGTAAACGCGTCAGAGGCTAATGTTACCACTGCTATAAACGCCGTGACCTATAACTTAGGTCTACTAGGAAAGATTAAATTCCATGACGGTACAACCGAGAGCCTAGCCGACCTATTATCACGGTACTACATGATATTCGAGTACTCATTCGATGATAGCACCAATACGACCAACGACACTAGATACGACCCGAACCTAGTCTACGACTGGTATACAACTGTAAACAATTTCGTCGCCATTAAGATCAACAATGATACTTCTGTCACTGTATATACCAATTACAAGAGCGTCGATGATGGCAGAATCGCTGGAGCATCAAGTCCCTGGACAAGCTTCCCACTAGAACTCTACGCTGCCATGGACACACTGGCCAGGACCGGCAACTACTACTTCGACATATACAACAACGGAGAAATAATACACCTACTCTCCCCCGATCAGTGCAGCGCTATGGTAAAGAACCTCCAGCAGCTTAAGGACAACCCGCCGGACTGGGTTCAGCAGCTCATAAAGATGGGTTACCTAACTATGGACGAGTGGAAGGCTAGGGTGGATCATCTCGTATCATTCTACAATAGTTATCACCACCTAGTAATAGGAAACGGCCCATTCATGTTAACAAGCTACGACGCAACAAACGATGTGGCTACACTCAAGAGAGTGTTCGGCTTCCCAGTACCGTTTAACGCTGTCGCGCAGGAGGTTGCCTATAAGAAAGCCGAGCTACAAGTGAAGGCTGAAGAGCTTACCAGTAACGCCAAGGGAACACCGATAGCTCTGATAAACGTTAAAATTAACGGGCAGCCTGGAACAAAGGACAACGTAGTAATATATCCGCTACTAGTTAACCTGAAGACTTTCGAGCTAACGACACTGACACTAGAGCAGATGGGTAACGGTCAGTATAAAGCCTCGCTGCCGAAGGACATGCCAGAGGGACAGTACCAGCTAATGATACTGGCATATCCAATAGGATACAGCTATCCAGCACAGTACCAGTCAGTCCTAACACTACAACACATGGCAGCTACAACCAGCACCTCAACAAGCACTACGAGCACAACAACGAGTACTACCACGAGTACAACTACAAGTACGACTACTAGCACAACAACGACACAGACCACAAGTAGTACAACAAGTAGTAGCACTACTACGCAGAGCACAAGCCAGCCAACAGAGACAGGAACCAAGAAAGGAGGCAGCAACGCGGCGCTATGGGCTAGTGTGATAATAATCATAGTAATCATAATCGGCGCAGCCTGGTACGCTATGAAGAAATAATCACAATAACAAACCAACTTTTTCTTTTTAAATTACTTTCAATCTTTGTTTTCCATTCTTTGAATCACATATGCAAAACCACTTTTATTTGTAAAATTAAAAATGTGGTACACTCCAAGTATTTGTCTGGTATGCTTGTTGGTGAATGGTGTCAGCCGTGCCGTTACTCGAGATTAATGGGTTGAGAACGTATTTCTATACTCTCAGAGGTATAGTAAAGGCTGTTGACAATGTGTCGCTGAAACTAGAGAAAGGTGAAACCCTGGGTATCGTCGGGGAAAGTGGTTGTGGTAAATCCACGCTTGCATGGAGTATTATAGGACTAGTTCCTCCTCCTGGCAAAATAGTTGATGGATCGATAATTATAGATGGAATAGACATAACTAAAATGTCTGAAGGTGAGATTAGGGAGAAAATACGATGGAAAAAGGTTAGTATGATATTCCAGGGAGCTATGAATGCTTTGAATCCAGTCTATAAGATCCGAGAACAGGTGGCTGAGCCAATGATCCTGGCCGGGTACAGTGAACATGAGGCTTATAAAAGGGTGGATGAACTCCTTGAGGCGGTTGGATTAACGCCTGCTGTTGGTGACAGATATCCACATGAACTCTCCGGTGGCATGAAGCAGAGAGTCGTCATTGCCATGGCGCTTACACTTGAACCGGATCTGGTTATTGCTGACGAGCCTACTACCGCCCTCGACGTTGTTGTTCAGGCACAAATACTTAATCTTCTAAAGGAATTGCAGAGGAAGAAGAAGAGAAGTATTATCATAATAAGCCATGACCTGGGAGCAGTTACCGAGTTAGCTGAGAAGATAGCTGTAATGTATGCGGGTAAGATAGTTGAGTTTGGAACTGCTGAGCAGGTGTTTAATAATCCTCTTCATCCTTATACACAAGCACTTATACGGGCAATACCAAGGTTAACGGGCCCTGTAACTAAGCTAGAATACATACCCGGAGCTCCTCCGGATCTTAGATTCCCTCCCCCTGGCTGTAGGTTTGCCCCTAGGTGTAGCAAAGTAATGGACATATGCCATAAAGAAGAACCACCTATGAAGGAGCTAGAGAAAGGCCACTTTGTAGCATGTCACCTGTATGATTGAGGGGTGAATCAATAGTGTATTCAATGGAGATAGGAGAAAAAATACTTGAAGTTAAAGACTTAAAGGTGTGGTTCCCCGTATCCCAAAGTTTTATAGACAATCTTAGAGGTAAAGCTAAGCTGTTCGTTCATGCTGTCGACGGAGTCTCATTTGAAGTACATGAAAAGGAAACCTTCTGTCTTGTTGGCGAGAGCGGTTGTGGTAAAACAACCACGGGTAAGGCTATACTTAGACTGGTCCCTGTAACAGGGGGATCCGTTAAGTTCAAGCCAAGCAAGTCTGTTTTAAAGGATTTAGAGGAAAGGGGCATAGAGCCTGATAGTGATGGAACGGTCGATCTAGTTTCGGTTCCTTTGAAAAAGTTTAAGCCGTTACGCAGGGATCTCCAGATAGTTTACCAGGATCCGTATGGAAGTATGAATCCGAGGTATAGGATCAGGGATGTTATAGGCGAGGCTATTGATGTACATAAGGCTGCATCGACTAGAGAAGAGAAAGAAGAAATGATAATTAAAGTGCTTGAGAAAGTGAAGCTAACACCTGCCACAGACTTCATTGACAGGTACCCCCACCAGCTCAGCGGGGGACAGAGACAGAGAGTTGCGATTGCTAGGGCAATAATACTGAACCCGCGGCTCGTCATCGCGGACGAGCCGGTTTCAATGCTAGACGTATCTATTAGGGCTGAAATCCTCGAATTGTTCAACGAGTTGAAGAAAGACATAGGGCTATCATACATATTCATAACACACGACTTGGCCGTAGCAAGATACGTATGTAACAGAATAGCCGTAATGTACCTCGGTAAAATAGTTGAGATGGGTGACGCTAGGGAAATAATAGCAGACCCAATGCATCCTTACACTAAGGCTCTTGTAGCGGCTATACCTGATCCCAACCCGGAGAATAGGAAGAAGATCAGGGAAGTGCCAATAATAGGAGAGGTTCCTAACGCTATTAATATACCTCCCGGATGTAGATTCCATCCGCGCTGTGTATACTATAACAGGGCAGCCAAGGGAGAAGGAGACGCCAGGTTAGCTGAGAAATGTCCTCGTGACCAGCCTCCCTTCAAGGAGGTCAAGCCTGGCAGGCGTGTAGCATGCTGGCTATACGAGTAGTCTAGGACTGAATATAACAGGTATCCCCGGCTAAACACCGGGTTTAACTTTTTATGTAGGTTATTGTCTTATTCTTTTTAGACAGTTGTATTAAGGGTGAACGGTTTGCTACACGATCCCGCTGCCATCTATGGCTGGGGAGCATACATACCTAGATACAGGCTTCCTATGAAAGAAATAGCACGCATATGGGGATGGCATGAAGGAGTCCCCTCAGGCCTTAACGTCAAGGAGAAAAGCGTAGACGGCCCTGACGAGGACTCTCTCACAATAGGGCTAGAAGCAGCATACAACGCTCTGAAAAGGGCGTCAGTCAACCCTAAGGAGATAGGTGTAGTTATGTTTGGAAGCGAGTCAAAACCCTATGCGGTGAAACCTAGCGCAACAATAATAGCCGAAGCACTAGGCATAACACCCTCGACAATGGCTTCAGACCTCGAGTTCGCCTGTAGAGCGGGAAGCGAGGCTTTCAGGGCAATAATAGGGATGACCTTAGGCGGATTAGTCAAATATGGCCTGGCAATAGGGAGCGACACCGCCCAGGCGAACCCCGGTGACGTTCTGGAATTCACTGCTAGTAGCGGTGGAGCAGCATTCATTATAGGTAAGCCGAATGGGACAGAGGCGGCAATAATCGAGGGTTCATACACCTATGTCACGGATACACCTGACTTCTGGAGGAGAGCACTTCAACCATACCCACTCCATGGAGAAGGCTTCACAGGGGAACCTGCGTATTTCCATCATATAGAGAACTCTGTCAGGGCACTGATGGAGATGCTTGACCTCAAACCCGAGGATTTCGACTACGCAATATTCCACCAGCCCAACGGTAGGTTCCCACTCAAGGTAGGCAAGAAACTCGGGTTCCCCAAGGAGAAAATACTGCCGGGCCTCGTAACTCCCTTCATAGGAAACACGTATAATGGAAGCGCGCTTCTTGGTCTCGCAAGGGTTCTAGACCAGGCAAAACCTGGTCAGAGAATACTCGTAGCACCCTTTGGGAGCGGTGCAGGCAGCGATGCATACAGTATCGTCGTAATGGAGGGTGTCAAAGAACGTCAACAGAAAGCACCTACGGTCGATGACTACCTTGTCAGGAGAAAAGAGGTCGACTACGCGTTATACACCAAATTCAGGAACATCATTACACGCATAGTTTAAACCGCGAGGTGTGAACAGATGGGTGTATATGTTAAATCGTACGGCCTTACAAAACTAGGCCGTTCATACTTCAAGAGCCTATACGACCTGGTGAATGATGCTTTAAGCGATATGGATGACACTACAAAACCCGACCTAATCATAGTATCCTCATTGTTCACGTCAACCTCGATAGGCCAGCTGGACTTGGCGTCCAAAATCGCTGAAATAACAGGCTACAAAGGTGTACCAGCAATAAGAGTGGAGACAGGGGAGACCTCAGGCCACAACGCTGTATTGATGGCTTTCCGCCTACTAGCCAGTGGACAGTACGATAACATACTGCTAGTAGGAGCGGAGAAAACAACTGAGTTCCTCGCGGCTAGGATGTATAAGGAAATAAGCAAGGTATTCGACAGTGAATACGAAGCATACATGGGCGTAGGCCACGCCTCCTTACACGCCCTAGCAATGAAAGAGTATATGAGAAGGTACGGTAAAACCCACAGAGAACTAGCGTACTGGCCAGCATTAATGCACCAAAACGCCCTTAACAATCCATACGCAGCCCTCAGATTCCCAGTTGACCAAGACTCCGTGGTCAAAGCCAATACTGTGAGCGACCCTATAACCCTCCTAGACAGCTATCCACTAGTTGACGGTGCAAGCACAGTTATCCTAACCAGGAACCCCAACTCCGCCCTTGCCGAGATAAAATATGCCGCCGCCGCAACTGACGTAATGCCAATTACCCATAAAGAAGACATACTAGACCTCCCTGCACTAAGAACCGTTTACAATAGAATAAAAGAGGAATCCGGGGGAGACCTTTCAATCGACATATTCGAAGTCACAGACCAGTTCACCATAACACCGTACCTTATATTTGAGTCCATAGGAATAGCAGACAAGGGGTCCTCAGTCGACATGGTGAACAACGGCTTATTCGACAGGAGCGGCCAGTACCCCACAAACGTGACGGGAGGATTAAAAGCCAGAGGACACCCATTCGGAGCAACAGGCCTTTACCAGCTATCAGAAATAGCGGGCATACTCTCCGGCACATTCCCGATTTCAATGGAGGACGCTAAGGAGGCCTTAATCCTAGGAATCAACGGCCTGGGCTCTAATGCCTCAGGCATTCTTGTCGGTAGGAGGTGAATCTTAATGTCAATGGAATACTCCGTCCCACTTTACTGGAGGAACAGGATAAACTATTACAGGCTCATAGGCGGTAAATGCAAGAAATGCGGTAGGATATTCTTCCCACCATACAATAGATGCCCCTACTGCGGCTCAGATGAAATAGAGCCTGTGGAACTCCCTAGGACAGGCAAACTATTAACGTACACGGTATCCTATAACCCGCCCGAGGGCTATAAGCTACAGACTCCACTGATAATAGGACTTGTAGACCTGGGAGTAGCTAAAGTAGTGGCGCAAATAACAGATGCTCAGCCCGACGAGCTTAAGGAGGGAATGGATGTAGAGGCTGTCGTCAGAAGAATAAGGGAAGACAGGACTGCCGGGTTAATACACTATGCCTACAAATTCCGCCCGTTAGTCAAGCAAGAATAAATAACGCGTGAACGGAATGCAGGAAAAATCACTAAACAATTTAATCCCCAATGAAATATCCAGGAGAACTCTTTTTGACTCGAGCACCAAAAATGGCAACATAGAAATACTCGTACGGCGAACCGCTATAGAAAAATACCTAGGCATTAATCTTTCATCACTCGCATCAGGCATAATAGACTTCGAGGTCCTCCCCCCGGAAACTAGGAAAGGAGTAATCGGTATACTTCAGATTCCAGTGGTAATAGTAGGCCCATTCAATTATATTAGAAGGGGAGACGGCGGGCTTGAACGGACATTCGTACCACTGGCTCTTATAACAACTCAGATATCCAAGCTTGCCTCTAAGCTAGCCCAGATAAATTATCCTGAAAAAATTCTAATGAACCCATTGAGAGTAGGTGAGCTGGCTCCACTACTTGGAAATACTGGTTTTCACGTCATCCTGACGTCTCTTGCTGTTGCCTCAGCCATAGAACTGGAAGAACTGTACTCGTGTATAACAGGGAAGGAGAACCATGACAGGGAGCTCAGTGAATGCATTGAAATAAGCAGTTTACTCTTTGAAACGAATCCTACCATTGTTGACATAGCGAAAATAATTACTGGCGAAGAGGATCCCGATATATCGAGTTATAAGAGAAAGATTAAGGATACGGTAGAACTCACGGCTAGACTTTTACTGTTTTCCAGAGATCTCTTCCAATAACTCTTTGGCCCTATCGAACCTTACTTTACCTTCCGCCACCATTATATCAGCAATTTTATCAGCCAACTCTGGAGGAGCCCCTGCCATAATAGCTATGTTTTTGGCGTGAAGCTTCATATGCCCCTTCTGTATCCCCTCCGTGGCGAGCGCTCTTAAAGCGGCAAAGTTCTGAGCAAGGCCTACGGCCGCCATTACTTCAGCTAGCTCCTGGGCAGTCTGTACTCCCAGTATTTTTATCGCTATCCTCGCAACAGGGTGGACTTTAACCGCTCCACCCACAAGCCCGACAGCTATGGGGAGCTCCAAGCTTCCAACGAGGTTTCCATCCTCATCTTTCTCCCATAGAGACAGAGGCATATACCTTCCATTCCTGGCTGCATAGGCGTGAGCCCCGGCTTCGAGAGCCCTGTGGTCCTGCCCGGTTGCCAGTGCAACCGCGATTATACCATTCATTATACCCTTGTTATGCGTGGCAGCCCTATACGGGTCAGCCCACGCGAAGTTCGAGGCAGCGACTATGCCATCCACAACCTCCTCTCCACCTATATCCTCCTTGTAAACCTTAACCCATGCACGTGCTAGCCTTTTCTCCGCGAGATTAGTCAATATTCTCAGATATACCTTTCCACCAGTTATCTTCTCGATAAGCGGGGCAACCTTCTCAGCCATTGTATTCACAGCATTAGCGCCCATGGCGTCCCTCACATCTACTATTAGGTGGGTGACAACCATGGGTCCCTGCGGGCTGTCTATTACTCTAACCTCCAGGTCCTTAGCCCCACCTCCGAGCTTGACGAGAACCGGATCTTGCTTATTTGCAAGATCTAGGATCTCCTGTTTATGCTCTATGATCTTCATCTTAGCATAATATGGAGCCTTAATGTTCACCAGTTGGATTTGGCTTATCATGACCGGCCCTGTTGTAGTAGCCTTTATACCCCCGTCACGCCTCATAACGCGGGCAGCATTGCTTGCGGCAGCAACCACGGAGGATTCCTCTATAACCATAGGTACAAGATAGTCTTTACCGTTTATTCTGAAGTTCGTCGCTACAGCGAAGGGGTAAGACATTGATCCTATAACATTCTCTATCATCGCATCAGCTATCTTAGGCTCCAAGTTACCCCAAGCCTTCAGCGTTTCAACCTCTTCATCTGTTAGCCCCACAAGATCTCTTACAAGGCTAAGCCTCTCATCTATCGTCTTCTTATAGAAACCGGGGATCCTAGAGTTCTCAACAGGCACTATTTATGACACCCCTCAAATAGGCTTAAATGGTATCATGGGAATTATCATATTTTCGCCATACCCGCGGGTAAGAGATAGATAGCATCACCGCTTGCACTATAAACCCTTGTGTGGCCAATAATATAGCTCCACGCCACAGAGGCCGCTATAGCAGCGTCAACATCGTCCCTACTCTTGAGAATAGCTTCATCCAGGATAACCACAAACTTCCTCAAACACCGAACAGCAGTGCTCCTAGCGCAACCAGCGGATTTTAACGCACTCGAGGGATGCGTCTCTATAACAACTATTCCCTTCTTCTCCAGCGATTCTTTGAGCTCGATAGCTCTCAAAGCCAGCTTTCTCATCCCAGGGAGGCCGAGAGGTAGCAGTTTGAAGCCATCTCTAATCAATAGCTTTTCAACGGGTCTGAATCCTTTGTCAACTACCGATAGAGGGGCATCTATGGCAACTACGATTTTACCCGGAAACCTCAATATTAGACTGGTGATTTCAGAGGTGCTAATCCTCCTATCGCAGAACGAGAGAACGCCTTCTACTACAACGCAAATACTAGTAGGCCTGGATTGACTGGCGGATAAGTCCACACCGACTCCTATCCTCATTCGATCGCACCGATAAGTCGGCTTATCAGGGCATCATCGCATTTACCGGTGGAGCAGAGGAGGGTTCCGTCACGATAGACTGTAATAATGTTCCGACCACAGGAAAGTATCATTCTCCATGCATCCCGATAAGCTAAGTTACATCCCTCGATACTGGCGTGTTCAAGCTTTGAGAAAACACTAGAATACCTTGTATAAACAACTTTCCTCCCTCGTACGTCGTCAACAATATATTCTCCAGACACACTTTCCTGCTTGCACCGGCATCCCTCTTTTGACAGGGGGATACTCTCCAGTGAACCAGAATAAACATCACCGACAAGAAGCGCAGGCTTCCAATCATTTCTCAACAGTTTGACAAGGGCAATCACAGCAGTTGACGCAGCCACATAGACCGTTGGAGCCAAGACAGGTATACCGCCCTTCTCTTCTCTGGGAACACTAAATATACAGTCGAAACAGGGAGTATATCCAGGCTTGAACACTGTAACATTATAGTATCGGTCAGAAACGCCGGTATAAACATAAGGTATACCGGCCGCCCATGCTTCTCTAGCAATGAAAGACCTTGCCTTCAAGTTATCAAGTCCATCCATAACTACATCTACACCATCAATAAGCTCCTTCGCATTCATAGAAGAGATCCAGCCGTAGACACTGTCAACTTCAACGTACGGGTTAAGCCTCCTAATCATTGACTCACACGCTATAACCTTAGGTGTATTGCCTAGTGATTCAAGCAATCCAAGACTAGATGTTCTCGGGTAATTCGAGGGCTCCACAAAGTCGTAGTCAACTATGCGAAGAAACCTCACGCCCATACGGACTAGTAATGATGCGACAGCGGATCCAAGGGCACCGCAACCCGGGATAAGTACTCTGAGCCGCCTAATACTGTCTTGGAGGTCGTTATTTATGATGCTTGTTCTCGTCTGCCTGTCAAAAATAGCTTCATCCAACTCCTCTACAACCATACTAACACGGGTCAGCATCCCTAGAACCCTTGGGTACAATTATTGGGACGGTAAATAAAATAAAGCCCACCGGGAGACCGTTAAACAAATATGGAAGCCGGGGTGGCCGAGCGGTCTAAGGCGGCGGGCTGCAGAGCTTCCGGCTAAAACCCATCGTAGAGACCCGTTTTCCCCGGGTTCGAATCCCGGCCCCGGCTCCACCATGGAGAACGCGGTCACATCCCTTACTAGATGAACATATAGTCCACACCGCTGTCTTCCAAGATCCTTATGAGGTCTTTCCTTAGCTGTGATCTGAGTGATTTTTTCTCTATTATACCAAGCTCAACAGGCCTAGGATAATTCTTCTCTAGCGTCTGCAGTATTACTTCAGCCTTTACTCCGTCTGTGAAAGCATATTTAGCCAAGATATGACCGTAGCAGTACTCTTTTTCGAGGTGAATCTTTGTATGCTTAACAGGATAATGCCCTCCACCGTAGCCTGCAACGGGTACACAATAATCTTCCCCCGGAGGATCCTGTATTGACTCAATAACCGTTTCTGCAATTACTCTCCTAGCACGCTGGTCACGCCATTCAATGGGAGTACTCCCTATTTCTATGAACGTCAGCGGTTTAGATAGGTTCGTGGGTCCATGATGAGTGGCCTCTAGGGTAACGTCGTACTCACCGGTTAACCCTGCTTCCCCGGCTTTTCTCCACAGTGTTTTGAACAGCTTCTTAGAAAGGTGTGAATTAGAGATTGAGAGCTCTAAAGGTTTACCACCGTGACCCGCCTGGTTCAAAGGGTTTCCGGTGTGGTGTACTGTAAGACTTTTCCTGCCTGCTTCTGCTTTGTGCCTTGACAGGAAAATATAGCTTTCCACGTCGAAGAAGTCATCGAGGAAGTCGAAGTATATTATGTCTACATTGAAACCTACAAGATAGGCATCGAGATCAGGTAGGAAGTACGCCTCAACACATCTATCCCCCTTACACTCGACCCTCTCTATAGGCCTAGTTAACCTGATTATCTCACGGGCTACTCCGACTCCTGCTTCATCAGCTTCAGAGAAAACTAGTCCAAACCTCGAACTCCACTTGCCCACGGCATGCACCATTCTCATAAATTAACCCGATGCACCAAAAATTAATCGGTCGGTGGTGTGAGGACGAATCCGGGAACAGAGCCCCTGAGCCGTGAGGGGGTTGTGAAGACACAGGCTCCCCGACCACCGTTTCACTAATACTTATTTACCCCGAGCCTCACACGCTTCAAACCGGTGTGGAATCGATGGCGAAGCCTGTCGAAATAATACTGGACACAGCCAAACATCACCCCTATAGTAAAATGTGGGAGAACATCGCGAAAGCAGTTGCCGAAAAACTCGGTGTTGAACTGAAGATCCTCGAAGAGGACTATATGTTTGCTATAGACCACGGTATAACCGACGACCTCGGAATGGCAGCTCTCCCCCAGATAATGGTTAAAATGGATGACGGATCCATAAAACCAGTCCTAGCCCAGCTACCACTAGGAGCAGACTACAAGCCTGACCCGGATAAAGCGGTCGAGATAGCTGTTAAGAAAATAGAAGAATACTCCTCCTAAAACACTCTCTCCTCGTTTCAACGATCCTAAAACACGGAGTGTCTCCTAGTTTTCCGAGAGCTGAATAAGCCTGATTGACCGTATTATATGACCGTCTCACTAAAAACCCGTTCTCCGCATATTATTATTGTTATTGGGTGGTTTAGCCGAAATGCCGAGAATAAGGTTTGGCCCAGCGGGCAAGCCATTGAGTTTCAAAGGGCCCATGGAGAAGGTCCCCGAGTACCTCAGCAAGATAGGTTTAGACGCTCTTGAATACGAGGCTGTTAGGGGAGTACGTATATCCGAGGAAAAGGCCAGAAAACTAGGTGAAGAAGCAGCCAAGTACGATGTTCTACTATCGATGCACGCGCCCTATTATATCAACCTTGCTTCCAAGGAGAAGGAGAAAGCCGAAGCCAGCCGGAGGAGGCTGTTTGAAGCTGTAAGAGCGTCCCACTGGATGAACGCTTACGCAGTCGTGTTTCACCCTGGCTACTATAAAGGCTGGTCATCCCGCTCTGATGCAGTAAAAGAAGTCATACGGCAGCTTAAGTTACTCGAGGAAGACGTGGATTCACATGGTTACACTGGGCCTTGGATAGCTCCAGAGACTACTGGAAAGGACAGCCAGGTCGGCAGTGTAGATGATGTAATAGAAATATGTAGCAACATAGAAAGGTGCAGGCCAGCTGTTGACTGGGCCCACCTGCATGCCAGGTCTCAGGGAAGAGAGATTCTCTCTATAGACGATGTTATACGGGTTATAGATAAAATCGAGAAGGAACTCGGCTCCTATGCCGTAAAACCGTTGCATACGCACTTTTCTAAGATAGAGTACGGTAAAGGCGGAGAGAAAATGCACCACACGCTCAAAGAGGAAGAGTATGGGCCTGACTGGATTGTAGTGTGTAAGGCGTACATAATGACTGGTATAGATGGTGTTATAATATCCGAGAGCCCTATCCTAGAAGAGGATGCGTTGTACATGATAGAGCTGTGCAGGGAGGTCTTAGAGGATGGTTCTTTCATGGCTAAGGCCCCAAGTCCAAAGGTCACTATCAGCCCTGGCAAAAGCGCTGGGAGGCAGGGTAAACGCTAATGTAATAACGGTTCTAAGCCCTTTCATTGCAGCATTCGTCCCCCTCCTAGTTTACTATGAACGCTACGTTCTTGCTTTCATCTTTATCCTGATAGCAGGGTTCCTGGACATTCTCGACGGAGCTGTTGCTAGAGAGACAGGTAAATCCAGCAGGCAAGGCGCGTTTCTAGATTCTATGATGGACCGGTTCGTAGATACCATATACTATACCTCGCTAGTCCTAGCAGGCTACAATGCCGTACTGACCACCCTTTCCCTAGGCTTCACGATAACGATTACATATGCGAAGGCTAGAGTTGGAAGCCTTGGTGGAGTATTGGATCACAGGATACTCGAGAGGAGCGATAGAATTATCATTATAAGCATGCTTATTCTCATTGCAAGATACATCGGCCCTGACTGGAAACTAGTATTGATTATGTTATATGCTATCGGGCTTTTTACTGCTGCAGTCTACGCGGTGGTTAAGGGATTTAAAGCTCTGGGCAGGGCTTAAGTCCTTTCTTCAACCTGTTCGTTATGGTAGAAATGAAATAGATCACGTGACTCGTGTGCAATGGTATAGGACCAATTGACATTTTATGCGTATCCGAACCCCAAATCTCCAATACTTCCAAGGGAATATCCCTATGTCCTCCTAGGAGAAACAGATTACCCCCTCCTTCCAGTAAGCCTAGTGATTCACAATAGTCCACACCGTCTTCTGTTAGGTAAATAGTATTGAAGCCTTTCTTCCTGACTATATTAGCCAGGTATTCAATACTTATACTACCGATTTCCAAGTTTCCGCAAGCCGATTTCCTTAGGAAACACCTGTATACTAGTTGGAATAGTTCCCTCTCACTAGCATTTCTATAAAGGCTTGGATCCCCCGAGTAAATATACTGAGGGTCAAAACGATCCAAACCACCTAGTAATCCGATAAAACAAGTTTCATCCAACGTAGAGGAGGCGATAAGGCTTCTAATTATAACATCGAGCCTGCCTGTATGACCCGCGTATCCTTTGATAGGTATTTTTTCTTTGAGAAAAGCCGTATCTGAGTAGACAATGATTACATGTCTGCATTTGTCTAGATCTATGAAGGCCTTTTCACCCTGAGGGAGAAGTTCGTCGTTGATTAATGTTAAAAAGAATACTGTGATGCATTAATTACTATCCGGGGAAAAATATGCGTGAACCTGCTAGGGAGAAGTGGCGCAACGAGTTCTCCAGGTGGTTCGACGAAGTATTAGAAAATGGCGAGTTCTACGATTACGGCCGTTACCCTGTAAAGGGTATGGGTATATGGATGCCCTACGGCTTCCAGCTTAGGAGAAGGATTATAGAACTGATAAGGGACGAGTTAGATAAAACTGGACACGAGGAAGTCCTGTTCCCAATGCTTATCCCCGAGACCCTCCTAAGAAAAGAAAAGGAACACATACGGGGATTCGAAGACGAGGTATACTGGGTGACTCACGGCGGGCTTGAACCGCTGGATATTAAGCTTGCCCTTAGACCAACCAGTGAGACCAGTATAACCTATATGGAAAGCCTGTGGATAAAGAGCTACAAGCAACTGCCCAAGAAGTTTTACCAAATAGTTAGTATCTTCCGGTATGAGACAAAGTCTACGAGACCTATGATACGCCTCAGGGAAGTGACAACTTTCAAGGAAGCACACACCGTTCACGCCTCGAAAGAAGACGCTGACAGACAGGTCTCTGAAGCCATAGAAATTTACAAGAAAATTTTCGATGAACTGGGAATACCTTACGTGATATCTAAAAGGCCCGAATGGGATAAGTTCGCGGGGGCCCTATATACAATAGCTTTCGACACAATATTCCCGGATGGCAGGGTGCTTCAGATAGGAACAGCACATAATCTCGGGCAAAACTTCCCCAAGACATTCGACTTCAAGATACAGATGGAGGATGAATCTCTCGACTACCCGTGGCAGACGAGCTATGGATTAAGCGACAGGGTTATAGCTTCTGTGATAGCTC
>Ga0256831_1000467_pt1 | contig 21015 bp, 18 predicted proteins | sample 132544metaG_FD_189087 | JGI IMG/M metagenome (GOLD analysis project Ga0256831, IMG submission 189087) | Hydrothermal vent microbial communities from Lau Basin, Pacific Ocean - 132-544 | ecosystem: Environmental > Aquatic > Marine > Hydrothermal vents | place: Pacific Ocean: Lau Basin | collected... | reverse complement strand
GCTTTATTGGTTCTGCGGTGATTCGCCAGTATATCAGAGAGACACAGGATACTGTTATTAATGTGGATGCGCTGACCTATGCCGGTAATCTGGAATCCCTGGTGGACGTTGAAGATGATCCACGTTATCACTTTGAACAGGCTGATATCTGTGATAAAGAGGCTATGGAACGTATTTTTAAAAAATATCAGCCCGATGCGATTATGCATCTGGCCGCTGAATCTCACGTGGATCGTTCTATTGACGGACCGGCTGATTTTATTCAAACCAATATTGTCGGTACCTGTAATTTACTGGAAGTCGCTCGAGCCTGGTGGAATCAATTGTCCGTTGACAGAAAAACAGCCTTTCGTTTTCATCATGTTTCAACGGATGAAGTGTATGGTGATCTGGATGAAAGCGGTTTTTTTACCGAAACAACGGCTTATGATCCCAGTTCTCCATACTCTGCCAGTAAAGCTTCTTCCGATCATCTGGTACGAGCCTGGCATAGAACCTACGGTTTTCCAGTGGTGATCACTAATTGCTCAAATAATTATGGCAGTCATCAGTTTCCGGAAAAACTGATCCCCCTGGTGACCTTAAATGCACTGGAAGGAAAACCATTACCCATTTATGGTAATGGTTTGCAAATACGTGACTGGCTGCATGTGGATGATCATGCCAGAGCACTGCGTCTGGTACTGGAAACAGGTAACAATGGTGAAACTTATAATATTGGCGGCCATAATGAGAAAACCAATCTCGATGTGGTTAAAACCATTTGTACCCTGCTGGATAAAATGTTACCCGAATCACCCTATATTCCACATGAGCAGTTAATCAGCTATGTCTCGGATCGTCCCGGTCATGATGTACGTTATGCTATTGATGCCGATAAAATAGATAATGAACTGGGCTGGACGCCGCAGGAGACTTTTGAATCCGGGATTGAAAAAACCATTCAATGGTACCTGGATAATAAAGCCTGGTGTCAGCATGTGCAGGACGGCAGTTATCAGCGGGAACGTCTTGGAACGGGAGAAAAGTCATGAAAGGAATAATTCTTGCCGGTGGTTCAGGTACCCGCCTGTATCCAATTACCAAAGGGGTCAGTAAACAGTTAACGCCTATTTATGACAAACCGATGGTTTATTATCCCCTGTCGGTATTAATGCTGGCAGGTATTCGGGAGGTATTAATTATCTCCACGCCTCATGATCTTCCTCAGTTTGAAGCGCTTCTGGGTGACGGTTCTGAAATTGGCATGAGTTTCAGTTATAAAGTTCAGCCTGCTCCTGATGGGCTGGCACAGGCTTTTATTCTCGGTGAGGATTTTATCGGCGATGATGATGTCTGCATGGTGCTGGGAGACAATATTTTTTATGGTCATGGCTTTAAAAAAATGCTCCGTCAGTCCGTAAAAAATGTGTCAGAACAGGCGAAGGCAACGGTATTTGGTTATTATGTTAAAGATCCTGAGCGTTATGGGGTGGTTGAATTTGATGACAACGGTAATGTGCTGAGCATTGAAGAAAAACCAGAACAGCCCAAAAGCAACTTTGCGGTGGTAGGGCTGTATTTTTACCCTAATAGTGTGATTGATATTGCCAGAGCGGTAAAACCTTCACATCGCGGTGAACTGGAAATTACCACGGTTAACCAGATATATCTGGAACAGAAAAATCTTAAAGTGGAACTCATGGGCCGGGGATTTGCCTGGCTGGATACCGGTACCCATGAAAGCCTGATGGAGGCCTCTAACTATATTCAGGTGATTGAAAATCGTCAAGGGCTTAAAGTGGCCTGTATTGAAGAAATTGCTTTTGAAATGGGTTATATCAATAAAGAACAGCTAATTGAACTGGCACAGCCTCTGAAAAAAAATCAGTATGGACAATATCTGCTTCGCCGGTCGGAAGAAGAGTTATCAAGCTGAACTACTCATAGCCTAATCCCATTCACCGGTTAAATGGTGCATTAAATCATCGACTTCCAGTTCAGAGATGACTTTACCCTGGACAGAGTTTCCTGAATTATGAGTTGAACTGTAGCTGCCGCTGATCAGGGGATGCCAGTCAGGAAGTTTTTGGCCTTCAGCAAGTAAGCGGTAGGCACAGGTGTCGGGCATATAATAGACCTGTTGTAGATTGTCAGGAGCCATGGTGATGCATTCGGGTACCAGAATACTTCGCCGGTTATATTCATTACACTGGCATTTTTCAATATCGAGATACTGGCACACCACATTAGTGGCATAAATAATACCGCTATCTTCATCCTCCAGTTTATGCAGGCAGCATTTTGCACAACCATCACAAAGCTGTTCCCATTCACTTTGAGTCATTTCTTTTAATGCTTTGTATTCCCAGAAGTTTAGTGCCATAGTTATTATAGTCGTAAGTCGTAAGTCGTAAGTCGTAAGTCGTAAGTCGTAAGTCGTAAGTCGTGAGTTTAGAGTAATATGATTTTAAGAAAAATGATTCGTTTGCTCAGGGTTATTTTGCATGTGCTCTGGGGGGTAGTGCAAGCACTTTACTATCTGGAACGCAATAAATACCCTGGCGTGAAGGAGAAACCCATTATTCAGCGCTGGTATCAGCAGTTCTTAAAACGAATGAATATCCATGTCAGAGTGCATGGTGTTCTGGCTGAAGATAATCATCTGATGGTGGCAAATCATATTTCATGGAAAGATATTGTCCTGCTGAGTTCTTTGTATTCCACCACTTTTGTGGCAAAAAATGAAATATCACGCTGGCCGGTGGTGGGCTGGATGAGTGTTCGAACAGGCACCTTATTTATCAAACGCGGCAGTATCAGTGACGTTCGGCGTCTGAACAAACAAATTGCAGGACTCCTGAGAACAGGGGAGCGAGTGACGGTTTTTCCGGAAGGGGGAACGGGAGAAGGCGAGGAAATCGCCCATCTTTATCCGGGTATGTTTCAGGCGGTAGTAGATATAGAGGATCAGATTAATATTGGTGTACAGCCCGTGGTGATAATTTATAAAGTGGATGGCAGGCTGTCAGCAGATATACCCTATACTGGTGATACCAATCTGCTGAAAAATCTGTGGGCGATTCTGGGTTTCCATCAAATCACGGCAGATGTGTATTTTACACCGGTGATTCAGGCTGTCAGCTGCAGTCGTAAGGAACTGGCGCAAAAAACCTATCAGCAAATGCAGAGGGTATTAGAAATTCACCTGTAACTTATACTGAACAGCCGCAAACTGCTTTAATTCTCCGGAACTCCTTTTTTTTTTCAAAATTGAGCTATAGTTCACAGTGTGTAAAAAAAAACAAAAGCGGAAATTTATATGCCACAGGAAAGTACTTGTTTTGTATCAGATAGCACAGTCTGCCAATTTTCAAAAAAGCGGTTATATAATCGTTTTATGGGAATTATGCCGGCCTTTCGTCATATTTTAAGCGGGGAAACTCATCTGTCCTGTGAAATCGACGGTTCTCCGGCTCCGATTCATCGAGTGGATACTCTGCCCAGACTCTGGCTGAATTATAATAATGATAAAACAGAATGCAAATTACAACGGCATATAGAAAAAGGCTATGTTGTTATGGGACATTTTATGAACCAGAATGAAGCTGCTCAGCTGTTACCCCATTGATTTTTCTCTTCTTAATACCGTATTATGCGTATAACAAAATTTAATTTAAACTGGAGAAAGCAATGTACGGTATTCATATAACAGTGGACTGTGGTATAGCAGAAGCGGATCAGAAAACCAGAGCTGCTCTGAAAGCAGAAGGCTTTGGCGTTCTAACAGAAATTGATGTACAAAAAACTCTGAAAGAAAAAATTGATGTGGATCGTAAACCGTATATTATTCTCGGCGCCTGTAATCCCAGGTTAGCCAATGATGCACTTAATGCGGAACCTGATTTAGGTTTGTTATTACCTTGTAATGTGGTTATTCGTGAAGAAGATGACGGCAGCACTACAGTGGCTATCGTTGATCCTGAGTCTCTGTTTCAGGTGGTTGATAATCCTGCAATGGAAACTCTGGCCAAAGAAGTAAGAGTACGTTTTGAGCGTATTATGGAAGCTGTTAAAAACGCCTGATTAAGTCTGTTTATTCCACCCCTTTCTTATATGCCTTTGCGGGGCAGACAAATTGCTGGAGTCAATGAAATTGACTCCAGCATCTATTAATCTTATTATGTGTTATCCATGACACAACGAATTGCACAAATTAAATCCTGGCTTCAAAATGACTATCAGGCAGATATTCTGAGCTTTGAGTCTGCCTCAAGTGATGCCAGTTTCAGACGTTATTTTCGAGTGAAATTTAATCATTCTCTGTTTGAACAGTCGTCCCGGCAGTCTTTTATTGTAATGGATGCGCCACCTGAAAAAGAGTCTATTATTCCGTTTATTGATATTGACCGGAAAATAGAACAGCTTGGCATTAATGTCCCCCATCTTTATGCTATTAATCGTGATGCCGGCTTTATTCTTATGTCGGATCTGGGTAATACTCCTTATCTAAGTCTGCTCAGTTCAAATTTTTCTGAAGAACGTCCTGAAAAACTCTATTCTGATGCCATGAGTGCTTTGCTGGTGATGCAAAGAGGCATTCATCGGGACAGCTTTGTGGATATGGATACCCAGCTGGCAGATTATACTAGTGATCGTCTCAGGCAGGAGATGCAGTTATTGCCGGACTGGTATGCCAGGGTGCATTGTCAGCAGGAATTAACTATCAGGGATATTGATATTATTGATCAGGCAATGAATCGTCTGATTGATTCGGCACTGGAGCAGCCCCAGGTCTTTGTTCACAGGGATTACCACTCACGTAATTTAATGTACGTTGAGGAACATAATCCCGGTGTTATTGATTTTCAGGATGCGTTAATGGGACCGGTCAGCTATGATCTGGTTTCATTATTAAGAGACAGCTATATTGCCTGGCCGGAAGAGCAGATTTACGACTGGGTAGAACAATATCGGCAGATACTGATCCGTGAAAAGTTATTAGTTAATGAGACTAAAGAGCAGTTTATCCGCTGGTTCGACTGGATGGGCATTCAGAGACAGCTTAAAGTGGCAGGGATTTTTTGCCGTCTGAATTATCGTGATGGTAAAACTAACTACCTTAACGATATCCCGCAAACACTGGACTACCTGTTTAATGTCGCATCACGGTACCCGGAATTTGACGATTTACTGAAACTAATCAGATTCTGGACTGAGCGGGCAAATAATTCTGCTGCCATTAAGTCACCGGGATTAACGTCCGTTATATCATGAAAGCAATGATCCTTGCGGCCGGACGAGGTGAGCGTATGCGTCCTCTTACCGATAATCTGCCCAAACCTTTGCTCAAGGTCGGTGCTAAATCGCTGATCGAATATCATATTGATGCCCTGCAAAAAGCCGGTATCCGGGAACTGGTCATAAATCATGCCTGGCTGGGGTATAAAATTGAAGCTTATCTGGGTAACGGCAGTCAGTTCGGCGTTAATATTCAATACAGCAGAGAACGGCAGGCGCTGGAAACAGCCGGTGGTATTATACAGGCTTTAGATTTATTAGGTCATGACTTTTTTATTGTGGTGAATGGGGATATTTTCACTGATTATGATTATAGCCGGCTCAGTCATTTAAAAACTGACCGGCTGGCACATCTGGTACTGGTGAAAAATCCTGAGCATAATTCAACAGGGGACTTTTATCTTAAGTCAGGGGTAACCGGTGAGGCAGATGTTTATACAGACAATGTTTCTGCTGGTACAATGCAGGCTTATACTTTTAGTGGAATAGGACTCTATCATCCTGATTTTTTTGCAGACAGTAAACCGGGACGACAGGCTTTAGCTCCCCTGCTGCGTGATGCCATGAATCATCAACTGGTTTCCGGGGAACTGTATCAGGGAGCATGGCTGGATATTGGTACACCGCAAAGGCTGGCAGAATTAAATCAACAATATGTTTAGTGAATAGTCACGAATAAAATCATAAGGACTCCTGCCAATGGGCCGGGATATCACCCATAGCCATTTTAAAAAAGTGGATTTTGAGCGCTATCGCAATAAAATGGATGCTGAACTGGCCTGGCTTCAACAGTGGTTTCAGCAGCAGGACAGTCAAAATACTTCCCCAATGCCAAATATCGGTTTTGAAATGGAGCTCTGTCTGGTGGACAGACAGGGTCTGCCTGCCAGTATTAATGAAGCCTTTATCAAACAGCTTAAAGATTCTGCTATTGTTTCACAGGTGACTCAGGAACTGGCTCAGTTTAATATTGAGCTGAACAGTTCCGTGTTCTGTCTGACGGCTGATGCCCTGCAAAAAATGCATCATGAGTTAAGCCGCTTATACCACCTGTGCCAGAATGCGGCACAGATTCTGAATGCGGATCTGCTGATGGTTGGCAGTCTGCCCAGTTTACAGGAACAGCATCTGCAGTTGCAGAATATGTCCCATATGACTCGTTATCAGGCTTTAAATGAGCAGGTTTTACGCAGTCGTAAGGGCAGGGCTATTGAGCTGGATATTCAGGGTAAAGAGAGTCTTAAAAGTGTTCATCAGGATGTTATGCTGGAATCGGTGGCCACTTCATTTCAGTTGCACCTGCAAATGCCTTTTGCACACTCGGTTCGCTACTATAATGCCGCGATTATACTTTCGGCACCGATGGTGGCAGTCAGTGCTAATTCCCCCTTTTTATTTGGTAAAGATCTCTGGTGTGAAACCCGAATCCCGGTTTTTGAGCAGGCGGTGTCTGTAGGCGGTTATGACGGTGCCATGTTTGGCCCTATAAAACGGGTCAGTTTTGGTTCAGGCTATGCTCAACAGTCCTTACTGGAATGTTTTCAGGAAAATATTGAACATTATCCGGTGCTGCTGCCAGAAGTTTTTGACACTGCCACCGAAGATCTGGCACACCTGAGTCTGCATAATGGTACTATCTGGCGCTGGAATCGTCCTCTTATTGCTTATATTGAGAATGCCCAGCAAAGAGAATATCATGTTCGTCTTGAACATCGGGTTATTCCTGCCGGGCCGACAATAGTAGACAGTATTGCCAATGCTGCCCTGTTTTACGGCGCGATTACTGCTCTGGCCAGTCAGTACCAGATCCCGGAGCAGCAATTATCCTTTGTGCAGGCCAAAGAAAACTTTTATCTGGCAGCCAAACAGGGCTTAAAATCCAGGATGAACTGGCTCTCTGAGCAGTCGCTACCGGTTAAAACATTACTACTGGAAATTCTGATCCCAATGGCAAAAAATGGTTTGCAGCAAATGGGTATTAATAGAGAAGATATTGAATATTATCTGAAAATTATTGAACAGAGAGTTGAAAGTGGTCAAAATGGCGCTTTCTGGCAGCGCCACTATGTTGAGACGCACGGCAATGATATGCGTGCCCTGACTCTGGCTTATCTGAATAATCAGCATACAGGCAGACCAGTGCACCAGTGGGAAATTGATTAGGGTGGTAGAAAAATGGCTTTATTAACAGTTTTAGAACAGCTTCCTGACGGGCTGTTAGAACAACCTGCGCATGAATTACATCAATACCTGTCCGGGCCAACTCTAATTCACTTGCCCGGCAGGCGGACTCGTCCGCTGTTTGTTTCAGTATTACTTCATGGTAATGAAACCACGGGCTGGGAAGCTGTCAGGCAGTATTTGCTGGCTCATCAGCAGCAGCTATTACCTCGTTCCCTGTCGTTATTTATCGGTAATATTTCAGCCGCCAGAGAGCATAAGCGGGTGCTGGAAGGCCAGCCGGATTATAACCGGGTCTGGTCTGCTCACTCATCAGAAGAAGGGCTGATGATGACTGAAATTCTGCGCCAGATGCGGGGAAAACAGGTTTTTGCCAGTCTGGACGTCCATAATAATACCGGTAAAAATCCGCACTATGCCTGTATCAACCGAAAAGAACATGATTTTTTTCAACTGGCGCATTTATTCAGTCGAACCGTGGTTTATTTTATTAAACCGGACACCGTACAGTCTATGGCTTTTTCTAAATTATGCCCGGCGGTTACGGTGGAGTGCGGCCAGCCTGAGCAGAAGCATGGGGTTGAACATGCTGTCAATTATATTCAGCGGGTAATGCAGTTAGAACAGTTTGATAATAAAGCGCTGCATCCGGAAGATTTTGAACTTTATCATACCATGGCTATTATAAAAGTACCGGAAACCGCAGGGATAAGTTTTAATGCTCAAAAGCCTGAGGATATAACCTTTGCTGCGGATATTGATAATTTGAATTTTACGGCTCTGGAAGCGGGTACCCGCTTAGCTGATATTCATTCTGAAAACTCAAATCTGCTGGCTATTGATGAACAGGGACAGGATGTAGCAGAACGCTATTTTAGTTATGACAATGGTGAAATCCGTACCCGGATCCCATTAATGCCGTCAATGCTGACCACAAAAGAGGAAATAATAAGACAGGACTGTCTCTGTTATATGATGGAAAAAATTGAAATATAATTGAGAAGTCGTAAGTCGTAAGTCGTAAGTCGTAAGTCGTAAGTCGTAAGTCGTAAGTCGTAAGTCGTAAGTCGTAAGTCGTAAATCGTAAGTTAAAAGCTATGACTAACGACTATTGACTAACGACTATTGACTTTAATTAAGTCTTGGCTTTTTCCATCAGTTCATGGATGCGAGGAGCCAGTATCATTTCCATTGCGAAGCCCATTTTACTGCCCGGAACAACCATATTGTTACGACGGGACATAAAGGAATCCGGGATCATATTCAACAGGTATGGGAAGTCCACACCTTCGGGTTCTTTAAAGCGAATAACAATAAAACTTTCATCCGGGGTAGGAATATCACGGGCAATAAAAGGATTAGAGGTATCAACTGTGGGTACCCGCTGGAAGTTGATGTCAGTACGGGAAAACTGCGGTGTAATATAATGTACATAGTCAGGCATACGGCGCAGGATAGTATCAACAATAGCTTCTGCGGAATAGCCGCGCTGGGAATTGTCACGATGGATCTTCTGAATCCACTCCAGATTAACAATGGGTACTACGCCGACCAGCAGGTCAACGTATTTGGCAATATCATCATCACCGTCTTTGGCACCGCCGTGCAGACCTTCATAAAATAATAAATCGGTACCAGAAGGAATATTTTCCCATTCAGTGAACTGACCGGGTTTTAAGGGTGCATAAGGAGCAGCTTCTTCATCACTGTGCAGATAATAGCGGCGTTTGCACATACCGGTTTCGCCGTATTCCTTAAAGGTTTCTGCCAGAATATCGAAATGGTTGGCTTCAGGACCAAAGTGACTGAAGGTATGGCCTTTTTCATCTACAGCCACTTTCATGGCGGCACGATCATAGCGGTGGTAGCTATCACCTTCAATAATAGCCGGATTGATATTTTCGCGGAAGAAAATGTGTTCAAAGGCATTTTTTACGGTAGTTGTACCGGCACCGGAAGAACCAGTCACTGCAACGACAGGATGTTTACTAGACATAATATATTCCTTGTTTAAGTTGACCTGCAAAAAGCAGCTTAAAGCATGCCATTACAGGCGGCCTGAAGATTAGATTAAAGGAATATTAACCTATTTTGTTAAAATTAACAAAAAAAATAGCCACAATCTGTAAGTGGTGCCGGGGTCAAGTTCCGAATTGTAAAATCGTAAGGTAACAGACTTGGGTGTTGTTGATTCATTCTTTTGACCCCGTTATTCTTTTCAATCAGGATTTTAGTTTCAATATACGGCGCGCACCGTCCAACACGATTATCCCGATCACAAGACCAATAACGAGGTCGGGATAGCGCGATCCTGTTAAAGCTACTAATAATCCGGCAAAAATTACGCCAAGATTGGCGATCACATCATTAGCTGAGAAAATCCAGCTGGCTTTCATATGAGCCCCATTTTCTCTGTTTTTAGCAATCAACACAAGACACAAAGTATTGGCAATCAAGGCTATAAACCCGAAACTCATCATCAGGGTCGAAGCAGGTTCACTCCCAAAGACAAAGCTTCGAAACACTTCACTCAGTGCACCCAAAGCTAGAATAACCTGTAGCCAGCCGGACAAATGCGCGGCCCGCAGTTTCATACGAACACTACGCCCAACAGCATAAAGCGCCATACCATAAACGGTAGCGTCTGCAAACATGTCCAGAGAGTCAGCAATCAATCCGGTTGACTGTGCATACCAGCCAACGGATATTTCGACAAAAAACATGATGGCATTAATGCCTAATAGCCACTTGAGGATACTGCCTTCCTTTTTATCCGCTTGTTGCACCCGTGCCAGAACCTGTGATAGATGATCGCCATTAATCTGACGGGTGTCATTTAAAGTTGCTCCCAGTCCAAGTGATTCCAGGCATTTCTTAATTTCCTCAATATTATCATTATGAAATACGTTGACCTTACGGTTCGGAGTGTCAAACTCAAGAGCAACTCCCGGTTTGATATGATCCAGCGCCATGCGGATCATGCGCTCTTCGGAAGGGCAATCCATCCTGGGAACAATAAATTCACTAAGGTAACCCACCTCCATGTGTTCATCTTGGGTTGAACTCATGGAAAGCGTAGTTTCAGAATTATTTGTGCATTGCCCGCTACAGTGATTTGTCATGATAAAAAACCTTTGCTTTGTCAATAAGGCTTAGTTTAAACTCTATAGCAACTATAGAGTCAATCGTTTTAAGGAGAAAATCATGAAAATTGGTGAATTAGCAAAATTGTCAGGTTGTTCTGTGCAGGCGATCCGGCTTTACGAAAAAAAACATTTGCTCGAGCCGGCGCAACGTAGTGAGGGTAATTTTCGTCTGTATGACTCATCCGTAGTTGAGCAGCTCATGTTTATCAAACGTTGTCGGAGTATTAACCTTGCATTGTCCGAGATAGCCTGTCTTATTGAATTTAAGCGTGCTCCTGATACCCGATGTGATGATATCTATAAAATGATCGACTGCCATACGGATCAAGTGGAACAACGTATTCATGAGTTGGAAAATCTGCGCCGGGACCTGGAATCACTGCGTGCCAGCTGTTCAAGTAACCGAACGATTCAGCAATGTGGTATTTTGCAGAACCTGACATCTAAGGATTGAGCATCCGGATGTTTCTTTTGCTAATAGCTCTTTTCCACAGGACTGCGTGGGAATGCTTCGAGTATTATATTTTATTATTACTTACAATTGTTCTCTGGCAATGGCGCGATAGCCTATATCAGTACGGTAGAAAGCGTCTTTAAAATGGATTTTTTTAATCTTTTTATAAACTTGCTGCTGAGCCTCAGTGACACTATCCGCCAGGCTGACCATACATAAAACCCGACCGCCGCTGGTGACTACCTGGCCATCTTTTATGGTGGTGCCGGCATGAAAAACCTTATTGTCAGCATCATCGACTTCATCCAGCCCTTCAATAGGCAGGCCTTTAGCATAATCATCCGGATATCCACCGGCAGCCATCACCACCCCAACGGCTGCCCGACTGTCCCATTGAGCCGTTATGCTGTCAAGCTTCTGATCAATGGCGGCCTGACATAATTCCACCAGGTCAGATTGTAAACGCATCATAATAGGCTGGGTTTCGGGATCGCCAAAACGGCAATTGTATTCCAGTACCTTCATTTCACCGTTTGCAGTGATCATTAATCCGGCATATAAAAAACCAGTATAATCATGTCCTTCTGCCGCCATGCCTTCAATAGTGGGAATAATAACGCTGTGCATGACTTTTTCAGCAATTTCACCGGTCACAACCGGAGCAGGCGAATAAGCACCCATACCGCCGGTATTAGGGCCGAGGTCGCCATTATCACGCGCTTTATGATCCTGTGAAGTGGCCAGAGGCAGGATGTTTTTGCCATCGGCCATAACAATATAGCTGGCTTCTTCACCGCTCAGAAATTCTTCAATAACCACCCGATGTCCGGCATCACCAAAACGATTGCCGGCCAGCATATCTTCCACAGCAGCAATGGCTTCAGCTTCAGTTTGCGCCACTATAACCCCTTTACCTGCTGCCAGACCATCGGCCTTAACTACAATCGGGGCACCCTGTTCACGAATATAGGCGATGGCAGGCTCAATTTCAGTAAAATTCTGATAAGCGGCAGTAGGGATATTATGCCGGGCCAGAAAATCTTTGGTAAAGGCTTTGGAGCCTTCCAGTTGCGCAGCACCCTGAGACGGCCCGAAAATAGCCAGCCCCTGTTCCATAAAGGCATCCACCACACCAGCCACCAGTGGCGCTTCCGGGCCGACTATGGTCAGTGCAATGTCATTTTGCTTAACAAAAGCAATTAATTCAGCAATATCAGTAACACCAATATTAATATTAGTCAGTTTGGGTTCACGCTGAGTGCCGGCATTACCGGGGGCCACAAAAACGCCTTCAACTCGAGCAGACTGAGCTGCCTTCCACGCCAGAGCATGCTCCCGACCACCATTACCAATCACTAAAATTTTCATGTAATAAAACCTGTATCTGGGGAAATTAATGAGGGGATTTTAGCATAAATAAAGACAGCGTTCAGCGCTGAACGCTGCTCTTCTACGTCGCTACATCCTCAAATCCCATATCTGCGGATTGTTTGAGTTTCTGGCGGGTATTGTAAATCAGCTCCTTGACATCAGAAACCGGGTTGTTTTTGTCTATGGAGCTCATGGACATGGCGCATTGCAGGCTGAGAAATCCATGAGCGGTTTTATAGGAACGGTGATTAACGTCATGTAAAATACGTTTGAAGTTTCGGCAGCTGGCATCTTCCATCTCGGGGTAGTACATGGCAATTAAAAATTCCCCGGGATTAATGTAGCCAACCAGATCAATTGGGCGTACCTGACGGCAGATACGCCGGGATATACTGCTTAACAACTGTTCCTGTACTTTTTTATTATGCTCAGTTACAAGGTCTTTAAAATGAATAATTTTCAATATGGCACAGCAGGTGGTGCCATCCCGTGACAGGGTTTGTCTTAATAAGGCATCCAGTCGTTTCTGGGTATCAGGCATACGCCCCAGACCGGTTACTCTGTCAATGGTGCATTTGAGATAGAAATTTTTACGCAGGCTGTAGGCGGTGTCCAGTAAATCATTTTGCATACTGGCCACTCGCCCGGCCGAATAAACCCGGGCTGCCAGTTCAATCTGATTGGGCGGTTTAACAATATAGTCATCCACGCCTTCATCAAAGGCCCGGCGAATAGACGCAATATCATCTTTTGCGGTCAGCAGTACAATACCGGTGTAATGATTACGTTCTTCATCCAGCTGGCGGATTTTCTGAGCCAGTTCCAGACCGTCCATTTCGGGCATAAGCCAGTCAGCCAGAACCACATCAAAAGCGGAGTTTTTAATTCGAGTCAAGGCATCAGGGGCATTATTAACCACTTTAATAGAGGTATAGCCTTCCTTGATAAGTGCCCGACGAATAAATTCACAACTGAATTTCATATCGTCAACCACCAGAATTGAGAGTTCGTCCCGTATCATTATGTTGTCCAGTCGGTCTGTATTATATTTATTATTGTTATTTATTAACATCTATTTTAGCAGATATAGTGTTTTGTTCAATGAATGTTTAATTCAGTGGCTAATTAGTGTGCATCCGTTTATTGATGCACACTTGCGGTACAGGGACGTGCCGCTAAATTGCCAGGAAGGCAATTTACGGATGGACACTAATTAAAGAGCTATAAATTCGGTGTTTTAACTACCAAATTTACAAAATACGACTAAACTTTTTAGTAAACCGCTTTTATCAGTAATATCAGCAGGCTATGTGCATTATTTCATGAAGATTAGTTTCAGAACCATGTTAATAACAAAATTGTTTAAATTATTTTTCGGGGTGTGTTTTTTTGCGGTACTTCTGAGCAGTGTTAGCTCTCAGGCTGCGCTTATTGCTGAAAAAACTCCGGCCATGTAATGCGCTTAATAATGGGTAATATCCGTGCAATGGAAATTCAGTCGTATAAAAAAAACGCAGCGGGGAGATAGTTTAATGGCAATTTCCCGTAACTGGTCACTGCCAGGAAAATTTGCCTTAATGGCTTTTATTATTGCCGGTATTGGTATTCTGGGAACGGCCTTATTCAGTTATCAGGATGCCGCCAGTCTCTTGCGCCAGCAAAGTGTAGAGCGGATCAGTGGTGAATTACACCGTTTAACCATCGGTTTAAAAGAGAGTGTCGAACGGATGCGCTTTGATGCCCGGCGAATTGCCCGTTCAGATGCCGTAGCGGGCTATAATCGGGCGGTACTTGGCGGCGGTTATGATGATGAGTTCAAGATGGCTCAATCGCTATGGAAAAAACGTATCCAGCTGGAACTGAGCAGTTTACTGGAGCAAAGGCCGGAATATCTGCAGATCCGTTTTATCGGTATTGCAGATGATGGTATGGAAATAGTTCGGGTAGAAAGAAATAATACTGAAATTTTTAATGTGCCTGAAAATAAATTGCAGCGTAAGGGGCAGTATGACTATGTCAGAAAAACTAAAAAGCTACTACAGAATGAGCAGTTTGTTTCAGAGGTTGAATTAAATCGTGAGTTTGGCCGGATTGTGTTTCCGCTGCAGCCTGTGGTTCGAGCCGCAGCCCCGGTTTATGCATCGGATGGTAAGGTTTTCGGCGTAGTGGTTATTAATGTAGATTTTGACAAAATTACCAGCCCTTTTTTACGGTCTCCAAAAAATGTTGCTTATATTATTACCGATAATAAAGGGGATTATTTATTTCACAGGGATAAAGGCCGTTGCTTTACCCGAGCACTGGGTGGCGATGCTGGTTTAAAAAAGGATTACCCTGACTTTGATTTATTGAAAAAAACTGATCAGGAGGTAGACTATCGAGCTATAAATTTACCTGATATTTCAGCGACTTTAATTGTTCGTTATTTATATTATGATCCACTGGACCCATCTAAATATCTGCTGGTGGGTGCCTTAACTTCTCATACTGTTATTGATCAGCAGGCACGAGGATTTGGTCAGCGGCTTATGACAGGCGTTATTCTGGTTGTTATTATTCTAAGTATTGCCATGGCTGTTCTGGCAGCGTATTTATTACGCCCGATTCAGTCTTTAACCGATGCAGCCAATCGAATTGCCAGCGGTGATGATGATACGGCGATTCCTGTTATAAATCGGGCAGATGAACTGGGATTGCTGGCAAAATCATTTAACACCATGCTGGCGCATTTAAATCAGTCTCGTCATGATTTACGAGAGCTGGCAGATAGTCTGGAAGAACAGGTTAAAGAGCGCACCCTGGATCTGCAGGCGGCTCTGGAGAAAGCAGAGGTCAGTGCTAAAATAAAAAGTGAATTCCTGGCTACCATGAGTCATGAAATCAGAACGCCTATGAACGGGGTGCTTGGTATGCTGGATTTACTGGCCGCATCCAGGCTCAATAAGGAGCAGCAGCATCGCTTGAAACTGGCTCGCAATAGTGCCAACGCATTGTTAAATCTTATTAATGATATTCTGGATTTTTCCAAGGTCGAGGCGGGTAAACTGGAACTGGAAATTATCGACTTTGACTTACGCGCTATGCTGGGTGACTTTGCTGAAGCTATGGCTGTTCAGGCTCAGAAAAAAGGTCTGGAAGTGATTCTGGATATTAAAAACATAGAAGAATCCATGGTTAAGGGTGATCCAGGACGGATTAGACAATTACTGACTAATCTGGTTGGCAATTCAATCAAATTTACCGAGCAGGGTAATATTGTTATTTTTGTTGAGCTGATTCAGGATGTTTTACAAAAGGATCAAGTTCAAATGCGTTGTAAAATATCTGATACCGGTATTGGTATACCTGCCGATAAAATTGAGTTTTTATTTGATTCATTCAGTCAGGTTGATTCTTCAACAACCCGTAAATATGGTGGCACCGGACTGGGGCTGGCCATTGTTAAAAAGATCTGCACACTGATGGGTGGTGATATTAAAGTCAGCAGTGAAGAAGGCAAGGGCAGTTGTTTTGAATTTGATCTTTATTTACAGCGTAGTAAAACTTCACAAATTGTGATGCCGAAATTTGATGTGAAAACACTAAATCTTCTGGTGGTTGATGATAATGCTGTTAATCGGGAGGTCTTATGTTCTCAACTGGAACACTGGGGGATATCAGCAGTAGCAGCCGAGAATGCTGAAACCGCCCTGAACATCTGTGAGCAACGCATTAAGGCTGACATACCTTTTTTTGATATTGCTCTGCTGGATATGCAAATGCCGGTTATGGATGGCGCAGAACTGGGCAGGAAACTGAAAGCGAATCGGCGTTTTAAAGCCATGAAACTGGTCATGATGACATCTATGAATAACCGGGGAGATGCGCGTTTCTTTGCTGATATGGGCTTCAGTGCTTATTTCCCTAAACCTGCAACAACGCAGGATCTGTTTGGTGCCCTGGCTGTTACTGGTGATGCTGGCAACGCACTGGAACAGGCCGAACCACTGATAACCCATCATTATCTTCAGGGTATTCATATGGCAGAGTCGCAGCAGAAAAGTGATGACAATAGCGATGTTGAAACAGATGTTGAAACAGCTGAAGAAGCAGAGTCGTATTCATGGCCGGAGCAAACCCGTATTCTACTGGTAGAAGATAATAAGGTTAATCAGCTGGTTGCCAAAGGTATTTTAAAAAATCTCGGTCTGTCGGTTGAAATTGCCAATAATGGTCAGGAAGCACTGGATCTTTTAAATGAATCCGGTGTAGAAACCCCCTATACCTTAGTACTTATGGATTGCCAGATGCCGGTACTGGATGGTTATGAAGCCAGTAGTAAAATTCGTTCGGGTGGGGCGGGTGACCGTTACCTGTTATTGCCCGTTATAGCCATGACAGCCAATTCAATGGCAGGAGATCGGGAAAAATGTCTGTTAGCCGGAATGAGTGACTATCTGAGTAAGCCTGTTGATTCTGAACGCCTGTTAGATATGTTATGCAAATGGATACCAGGGGTAGCTGTTATTAAAGTGATGTCTGAAACACCGCATCAACAGGTTGAAGCGGTGCCGGCGAATACCGATGTTAGTAATAGTTCACAGCACAATAAAACGATTCATGACTGGGATAAAGACGCTGCATTAAAACGCTTTAAAGGTGAATCCAGGTGCTTATTACCCTTAATCGAACTGTTTCTGGAAGATATGCCGCAACGTATGGAAGAACTGCAGCAGGCAATTAAGGCGCGTAAAATGGATCAGGCTCGAATTGCAGCGCATACTATTAAAGGGGTGGCAGCTAATTTAAGTGGACTTAAATTACAGGCTCATGCGGCACAAATAGAGGTCAGTGCAAAACAGGAAAACGGGTCTGCACTGGAGCAGCAATTACCGGGGTTACTCAAATGCTACCAGTTCCTGGTAGCCCAACTGCAACAATATCAACAGTTACATACACCGGTTCAGGAAATGATTCGACCTGTACCCGATAATGACACTTTAGAGCAACTTTTACAGCCAGTACTGGAAAAATTGCAGCATGGTGAGTATATTGACAATAGTGAGCTTGAAAGCCTGCAATTAAAATTACCCAATAAAAACAGTCAGGAATTATTAAATCAGCTGCTCAGTGAAATCGCTCATTTTGATACTCAGGGGGCATTAAAGACCATGAATAAATTTTTAAATCATCTTTCCACAATGGGCGATTCAACTCAAAATTCCCCCGGAGGTAATGTCTGAATGGCAGATAAACCGGTTGTCCTTATTGTTGATGATGTACCTGCCAATATTCAGTCTCTGGCAGAAATTCTTAAGGATAAATACCGTATAAAAGTTGCGACAGATGGTTTTCGCTCTCTGGAACTGGCTGTCACAGAGCCATTGCCTGATCTGATCCTGCTGGATATTGAGATGCCGGGTATGAATGGTTATGAAGTCTGTGAAAAATTAAAGCAGGAACCTGCAACAAAAAATATTCCGGTTATTTTTGTAACCGCTAATGATCAGGAAGAAGATGAAGAACACGGCTTACAGATGGGGGCTGTTGATTATATTACCAAACCTATCCGGTCGTTAATTGTTGCTGCCCGGGTCAATACCCATATTACCTTAAAAAAACAGCGGGATCTGTTAACGGCTATGGCAACCCATGATCAACTGACGGGACTTTTTAATCGTCATTATCTAATGGAAAGTTCTGTTAAATGCATTTCTCATGCCATACGACATAAACACGATATTAGTTTGATGATTATGGATATTGATCATTTTAAGATCGTTAATGATGATTATGGTCATCCTTTTGGTGATCGGGTTTTGCAGAAAATTGCAAATGTTCTTATAAGTGAATGCCGGCGGGAAGATGTGGTGACCCGTTTTGGCGGTGAAGAGTTTGTAATTTTATTTGATTTCTGTAATTTGAAAGATGCTGCCAATAAATCAGAAACAATACGCTCTATGATTGAGGCACTGCAACCTGAAGGGCATCTGATCACATCCAGCTTTGGCGTTACCCAGCTTAGCTTTAAAGATGATTCTCTGGATAGTATGATTAAGCGAGCCGACCAGGCTTTGTATATGGCTAAAGAGTCCGGTAGAAACCGTGTTGTCACAGCATAATATCTCCCCAAACAATATCTCAAACCACTTTAAAACTGGATAAAGCGGGTCATGCTACTCAGGAACTCGGGGGGGCTGGAGGTGATTGTGGAAAAATAACGGGCTTCAGAGCCTTCCATATATGCTCCAAAATCAGGGCCTGTGCCCCTTCATTAGGGTGCAGTCTGTCCGCCTGCATCAATTCCGGGTGGTTTGCAATATCATTTAACATAAACGGCAGCAGGGCAATATCTGCTTCCTTTGCCAGTTGTCCATAAAGGGCGGTAAATTTTTCAGTATATTTTTTGCCGTAATTGGGCGGAATACGAATACTCATTAATAATACCTGTGCTCCCTGCTGTTGTCCCAGAGTAATGAGTTGTTTTAAATTGCTTTTAATTAAACTCAGTGGCAGACCACGCAGGCCGTCATTGGCACCCAGTTCAATTAATAGATATTCGGGCTGATGCTGAGACAGCGCATCAGGCAGACGATTAAGTCCATTGGCCGTGGTATCGCCGCTGATGCTGGCATTAATAATTTTGAGCCTGATATTTTTGCGCTTAAAACGCCGTTGTAATAAGCTGACCCAGCTTTTATCCTGAGCTACCCCATAAGCAGCACTTAAACTGTCACCTAGAATCAGTAATTGCCTGTCGGGTTCAGATAAGCTCTCAGCAGCCGTCGGTTTTAAAAAAATAGCCATTATTATTAAACTTGTCAGTTGCAGCAGGGTCAGATAGAAAGACGGTTTTTTTAACACATGCATATAATCGAGGTCAGTCTTGTTAATTGTTGATAGCTTAACAAAAAAAGTCACCACGCCCAATGGTGAACTGGTTATTTTAAATGAAATTGATATGCAGGTTGAAAATAGCCAGACAGTGGCGATAACCGGTGCCTCTGGTTCAGGAAAGTCAACCCTGCTGGCTATTATTGCCGGGCTGGACTCTGCTACCTCCGGTCGGGTTGAAATTGATGGTCAGCGAGTGGATCAATTAAATGAAGAACAGCGGGCAAAACTCAGACAGGATAAAATCGGTTTTATATTTCAGTCGTTTCATTTAATCCCGGCCTTAAATGCCCTGGATAATGTCATGCTGCCGCTGGAGCTTAAAGGGCAGTCCGATGCCCGTGAGCAGGCTATGCACCTGCTCGATAGAGTGGGCCTGTCAGAACGTTATGTACATCGTCCGCAGCAGCTGTCGGGTGGAGAACAGCAGCGGGTGGCTATTGCCCGGGCATTTGCCGGTGAGCCGGAAATACTGTTTGCCGATGAGCCGACAGGTAATCTGGATCAGGACAGCGGCGATAATATTATCAACATATTGTTTGAACTGAATCGTGAACTGGGCACCACTCTGATCCTGGTCACTCATGATCAAAGCCTGGCCAGTGCCTGCCAGAGACAGTATAAACTGGATCATGGCCGGATATCAGAACAGGTCAGCTAAATGAAGCAGAATCTAATGCTTGCCCTTAAGTTTCTCTGGCGTGAACTGGTCAGCGGGGAACTTAGACTGCTGATGCTGTCACTGATTATCGCCACAGCCAGTCTGAGCAGTATTGGCTTTTTGATAAATAAAATCAATGACTCAATGACGGATCATGCCAGTCAGCTTAATGGCGCTCAATTAACAATAAAATCACCTCATGCGATTAAAGCACAATGGCTAAACAAAGCCCGTGAACTGCAGCTGAAACAGGCGCAAATGCGAGTTTTTCCCAGTATGCTGGTGGTGGGAGAACAGTTTAAACTGGCGCAGATCAAGGCGGTATCAGATAACTTTCCCCTGCAGGGTCAGCTGATGGTGAAACGATTCCGGCTAACAGAAGTCGGACTAAGTGCAGCGCAGGCAGAAAAAGCACCGCCACCGGGCAGTATATGGCTGGATAAACGGCTGGTGGATTATTTTCAGCTCAATAAAATACTGCAAAAGCAGGAACCGGTGGAGGTGGGTAAAGCGGAATTTCAGGTCGGCGGGATCCTTGAACGGGTACCGGGACAGTCCAGCTCCCTGCTGAGAATTGCACCGACGGCGTTAATCAACCTTGAGGATCTGGATAAAACAGCCACCGTTCAAGTTGGCAGTCGGATTGACTATATATATTTTTTTTCCGGCAGCAAAAAGGCTCTGAGCCGGTTCAGACAATGGCTTAAACCACAATTGCAGGACAGTCAGACCCTGATTGCCGGTATTGAGGATGTCAAAGCGCTTAATGTCAGCCTGAAAAAAGCCGGTGAGTATTTATCACTGGCGGCCATTTTAACGGTATTTCTGTCAGCCATTGCCATAGTCATTAACACACTTCGATATGGTCGAAGCCATTATAAAAATCAGGCTATCATGCTCTGTCTGGGGTGTCGGGAAAATCAGCTGTTAGCTATTGAGATGATTAAACTGCTGTTAACCGGGATTTTCAGTGCCCTGCTGGGAATCTTATCGGGTTTTCTGGTGTATGCCGGTATCGTTATGTTAATTAATGATCTGATGACCGACTC
>Ga0256831_1000466_pt1 | contig 21020 bp, 22 predicted proteins | sample 132544metaG_FD_189087 | JGI IMG/M metagenome (GOLD analysis project Ga0256831, IMG submission 189087) | Hydrothermal vent microbial communities from Lau Basin, Pacific Ocean - 132-544 | ecosystem: Environmental > Aquatic > Marine > Hydrothermal vents | place: Pacific Ocean: Lau Basin | collected... | reverse complement strand
AAGCACCAGCAGTAAAAAGGCCAGACCGCCCGCAAATAACAGACCGGAAATATTTCTCATTGCATTAATCCTCCAGTCGCCACAGGCCAAGTCGCTTCAGGCCCATGGCCAGCAGCAGACCGCTCAATCCGGCACCAATGGCCGCTTCGGTCATGGCCACATCCGGTGCTTTCATCAGGGCAAATAATACTGCCAGTGCCAGTGATACCACCGATGAAGCGGCCACTGCAGCTACCATATTCGGCAGCACCATAACCGCTACTGCAGCAGCCAGCATAACCAGCACAGCGATAGATACTATCCAGATCATTATGATGTCTCCTTTTGCAATGCCGTTTTTTCCTGCGCCTTAGAGGTATTTTTATTTTTTTGAGTCGCATCATTACTGCTATGCCAGCGTTTGACTCCGGCAATATAAAAAGCCCTGGCAATGGCAGACGAACTGACTGGACTGGTCAGTAAAATAAACCCCATAATCACCACCAGTTTGTACCACCATTGCGGATACATAAAGCCTATTCCAGTTAGAATCCCCATAGCCCCAAGGGTTACGGCTTTAGTACCGGCCTGTATACGGTTATAAACATCAGGCATTCTTATCAGGCCAAGGGCACCCAGAAAGATAAACATGGCACCAGTCAGCAGAAACAGATCAGCTATCAGTCTCAAGAGTGCTCTCCTTTGTCAGACTGCTCAGCTCTGCCATGTTCAATAGCCCGGGCCAGAGCCAGCACACCGGCAAATGACAATACCCCGTAAATCAGCGCAACGTCCAGATATAAAATACTTTGAAACAGGGCTGCCATAATGCAGATTATAGCCGTAGCAATCACCGTTAAGGCATCGGCACTGACAATTCTGTCCGGATTAGACGGACCAAATACCAGTCGATACAGGGCCATCAATGTAGCCAGAACAATAAATAATAACGCCAGCATTTCCACACCATTGATATGCAGTTGTGAACCTGCCGGCAGGCTGATATTGATTAATTCCACCAGTTGTTCAGAACCCTGTTCTGAAACCTGTTCCATGGAGCCTGCTTCTATAGTTATTAGTTCAGCACTCATTTTAAAAATCCTTTCAAATGACGTTCAAAGCCTTTCGCTATCCGGGTAGTATTGTATTCCAGATCCAGCCGGTCGGGACAGTCAATCCAGTGCACCAGAATACGATCTTCAACAATATCCACTGACAGTGTACCCGGTGTCAGGGTAATACTATTGGCTAACAATAAACGGCCCAGTTCTGACTGCATACTGGTCTGCACTTCAACTATAGCCGGTGTGATGGGAATTTTTCTGGATAGAATACGACCAGCCAGGTCAAAGTTGGCTTTAATCAGCTCAACAAGAAAATACCAGAGATAACGAAGCAGGCTAATAAAACTGCCCGGGGTAATAATCAGGCCGTTCAGAATAGAGAGTCGCCGGGCGGTCATAATAGATACGGCACCTGAAACAATCACACCTGCAATCAGATCATCGGTTTTAAAAGAGCCGCTCAATAAAAGCCAGAGAAGGAAACAAATTGCAAAGGTAAGAAAATAGGGGCGTGATGAAGTATCGTTCATGAAATGACTTACACTCGCAATTTTTGGGTTGTTTACACAGGTAATTTAAAATAGGAATAAATCCAGACAGTCTGTAATGGTACTCTTACAAATCACCAAGTTCAAGCACAAGTATAAAGATAGTATATTACAAACAGATGACAAGTATTTATCAGGATTTACTCACCTGAAATACATGCAGCAGTGACTGCAGATTATCCGCAAGTTCTGCCAGGCTGGGTCTGGGTCTGGGCCTGAGTAGATGATAAAATAGCCGTAGGATAAACCTTATTGGCCACCTATAAAATAAGAGTCAGGATAAAAATGTTTGCAGGTACTGTATTTAAATGCTCTGCTGCAGACCTGCACAGATATCAGTATAAAGAGGCTCATCCGGTTTCAGGAAGCCATGACGAATAGCAAAGTCAATAATCACCAGGTTACAGTTAGTTTTATATTCATCTGTTGTGGCCACAATAGTAAGTACCCTGTCTACCGGCCAGAGGTAAAACTCTTCGGCTTCCCCATCGGTATTTTCCGGTACAAAAGAGACATCAAGCTTTAAATCATATATAAACAGGTTGTCCTGCTGTAACTTCTTTCCAGCATCCATATTGTAGGTCACCATGGAAACCGGAACTGCAGTTTTAGCAATAGTTTCAGGTACCCCGGCTTCCTCAGCGCATTCCTTGAGCATGGTCTGTTCAATAGTATAACCCGTGCCATGACCTCCGGCGACCAGATGATCCAGCTTGCCCGGAAAAGTAGGCTTGTTTCTGGACCGTCGGGCTACCCATAAATACACTTCATCCTGCTTTTCCACCCAGGCATTAAGGTGAATACCGTATTTTTTTATACCCAGAATAGATGAGGCAGCCCGTTCAATGGTAAAAAAAGACGGATGATTGAAACCGGTATTGACATCATATTGCTCTCCTACCCAGGATGTGATAACACCGGATTTTAACCAGCTTTGGGCAACTTCATTAGCGGCTTTGGTACGTAATTCAAAAGAATTAATATCCGGATGAAAAGTCAGCCCTTCCCGGCCATTAAAATCAGTAAACACCATTAAATGTTTAAATGCTTTAAACAGTACTTTATTGTCTTTATGGACATAGCCCAGCAGGGTATTATCAATAAAAAAAGGCATAAAATCCTTTTTATTAAAAGCATTACAGAGCTTTATCCAGTTTAAAAACGCCTGGTTGCGTTCTTCCATAAATTGCCTGATAGTCTGTTCAGTATTTATTGCCATTAAGATAACCCGGATTAGCCCATGATTTGGCTCTTGATTTATAGAAACCAGACCAATATAATGTCTGGTTTACAAAAAAGCAGTCTTACCGACTGCTTTTTTATTTTGGGTAGTTTATTTTAAAATTATAGTTTGCCTAATAATAACTTTAAACAAAAGACAATCTTAAACTATAAAATAGTCTTAAACCATAGATAGTCCTAAACCATAGATAGTCTAAACCAAAAAAAGTCGAATTTTAATGTCTAATCATATTATGAACACCTATGGCCGCCTGCCGGTCAGCTTTGTCAGAGGTGAAGGCTGTTATCTTTATGATAAACAGGATAACCGCTACCTCGATGCACTGACCGGTATTGCAGTCTGCGGCCTGGGGCATGCACACCCTGAAGTCAGCAAAGCAATTTGCGGGCAGGCTGCTACTTTAATGCATACCTCTAATTTATACGGCATTCCCAATCAGGAAAAGCTGGCAGATAAACTCTGTGAGCTTGCTGCTATGGATCGGGTCTTTTTCTGTAATTCCGGTGCTGAGGCCAATGAAGCAGCGATTAAAATTGCCCGCCGCTACGGTCATAACAGGGGCATTGCCCTGCCGACCATTATTGTTGCCAATAAAAGCTTTCATGGCCGTACCCTGTCCACTTTATCCGCCACCGGCAACAGTAAAATTCAGGACGGCTTTGAACCACTGGTTCCCGGCTTTGTGCATGTTGATTTTAACGATATGGATGCCATTAAAAGCGCCTGTAAAGATAATGATCAAATTGTTGCCATAATGGTTGAACCGATACAGGGTGAAGGCGGACTGGCAACTCCTCCAGAAAGCTATTTGCAGGAAATCAGAGCCTTTTGCGATGCCAGTGACTACCTGATGATCCTGGATGAAATTCAGACCGGTGTCTGTCGTACCGGTAAATGGTTTGCCGGTCAGCACAGTAATATTATTCCCGATGTAATGACCCTGGCCAAAGGCCTCGGTAATGGCTTCCCAATTGGCGCCTGCGTAGCAAAGGGAACGGCGGCAGAAACTCTGACACCTGGAACCCACGGCTCCACTTTTGGAGGCACACCACTGGCCTGTGCCGCAGCACTGGCCACTTTGGATGTTATGGAAAAAAACCGGCTGGATCAGGCCGCGGCTGATCTCGGCCAGTATTTCCGACAGCAGTTCAGAGCCAGTTTAAGTGACTTAATAGCACAAAATAAAGTCACCGATATTCGCGGCAGGGGACTGATGATAGGTATAGAACTGGATCGATCCTGTACTGAACTGGTTAAGCAGGCTCTGGATAAAAAACTATTAATTAATGTTACCGCAGACAAGGTAGTTCGCCTGCTGCCAGCCCTGATCACAACCCGTGAGCAGGCCGATGAAATTATAAGCATCGTCAGTGAATTAATTACTGACCTGGTGCATTCATAAATTAAGACCTGAGCCACTATTCATAACATTTTATAAACTGATTGACCAAACCTGCCCGGCAGGAGAGAAACAATGACAACTGAAACTCAATTACGCCACTTTCTGACCTTAATGGATTTTTCCAGTACTGATCTGAGAAAAATGACCGACCGTGCCATTGTTTTAAAACAGATGCAGAAAGCCGGTGAAATTTACGAACCTCTGAAAAACCGGATGCTGGGCATGATTTTTGAAAAATCCTCCACCCGCACCCGGGTATCTTTTGAAACCGGCATGCTGCAGTTCGGTGGCGGTGCTTTATTTTTATCCCCCAGAGATACCCAGTTAGGTCGTGGTGAACCCATTGAAGACAGTGCCCGGGTGCTGTCACAAATGGTGGATATTATTATGATCCGTACCTTTGAACATGAAAAACTGGAAACCTTTACCCAGTATTCTTCAGTTCCGGTCATTAATGCCCTCACTGATAGGTACCACCCCTGCCAGTTACTGGCTGATATGCAGTGCTATCAGGAACATCGCGGCAGTATTGAAGACAAAACCGTGGCCTGGATTGGCGATGGTAATAATATGTGTCATTCCTATATCAATGCAGCCCGTCAATGGGGTTTTAAGCTCAATATTGCCTGTCCTGAAGGTTATGATCCGGTACAGAGTATTGTGGATACGGCTGGCGATCAGGTAGCCATCACCCGCATTCCTATGGAAGCTGCTACAGGTGCCGACCTGGTAGTAACCGATGTCTGGACCTCCATGGGCCAGGAAGAAGAACAGACCCGCAGGGAAAAAGCCTTTGACGGTTTTATTGTGGATGACAGGCTCATGGCACAGGCCGATAAAGATGCCCTGTTTATGCATTGCCTGCCCGCGCATCGGGGTGAAGAAGTCAGTGCGTCTGTGATTGACGGCCCACAAAGCGTGGTCTGGGATGAAGCCGGTAACCGGCTGCATGCTCAAAAAGCCCTGCTGGAATTTATGATGGGTAAAACCCCGGAATAAGTATTCAGTTCAGGAACCGGGTAAGATTTATGAATTTCCTGCAGGTACTGGATGCATTGGTGCTGGCTTTTTTTATTAATGCCCCCATACAAATTATCATTACCATTGGCCAGTGGCTGGTTATGGCCCGTTTTATTGCCCCGCCCGACCGAACCATTAAACATGCCCTGAACTGTCTGGCTGCCACTTATATCACGGCCTACTTTATAGCTCTACTGCTGTGGCTGTTCTGGCCGCTTGATCCTGAACTCACCCTCTATAAAAACCGTATCAGCATCCCCGCTGTTATTGGCGAGGCCATCGCCATGCTGTACTGGATGAAACACTACAAATACATTTTCCGCAAAAAAATCGAACTAAGATCCCGCACCACTCCTAAAACCTGAAACCTGCCGTCTATAATCTGGTTACCTATAGCCTGGGCACAGGATTAGACACCGGCTTTTTCCCGGCCAGTGCCAGTTTTTCCGACTCATTCGGCATCTGCAGATAAAAGCCGTCTTCCAGCAGGGCCTGCCTCACTTTATTCACATCGGCTCGGGCCAGTTTCCGTTCATTATGCAGTTCCAGTTCCATGGCCAGTTCCAGCTTGCCCAATGCCCTTAACAGGGCTTCAGGTACATCAGAAAAATCATCCTGTTGAACAATATAAAGATAGGAATCAGGCTTTTTTGATGCCCGGTAAATAAAAGTTTTCATCCTGTCTCCTAAATTTTAGTCCGAATTGTTAATGAATTAAATCATAATTAATTGAATTTTTATAAATATAAGCTAATTTTACTCAAGTAATATCGAGAAATGCCAATAATACCTTTAAGGCTATTTCATTATCATTTTAAAAATCATAGCAAAATACAGGATCACAATATGACCATTAAAGCAAAATTGTTATTAATAGCAGGGATTATAGCGCTTTCCATGTTGTTATCTATTTTTTCCATGAACTGGTCTATTTCAATCTTAAATACTCTGGCAGACACCCAAACTTTAAACCATCAATTAACATCTGATATGTTGATGCTCAGACGTAATGAAAAAGATTTTCTGCTGCGTAATAATTTGAAATACCTTAATAAATTTAAAAAAAATTATGCCTTAATGCAAAACCATATCCAGCAGCTCGGGCAATTGCTGACAGAAAACAATATACAGATTGAAAATTTCAAGGCTCTGAGTAAAATCATTGAAAATTATCAGTCACAATTTCACAAACTGGTAGAAATAAGTCAAAAAATTGGTCTGGATCACAAATCAGGCTTTCGGGGAATATTGAGAAACTCCGTTCACAGGGCTGAGGATACATTTAAAGATATTAATAATTTTATACTTTATACCGATATGCTGATGTTAAGACGCAATGAAAAAGATTTTATTATTCGCAAAGATAAAAAATATCTGGATAAGTTTACCAAAAATTATCAGGTACTTATTAATGACCTCGAACAAACGGATCTGGATGATCCGTTAAAACAAAAGACCTTAAATAATCTTGAAAAATATAAAAGCAATTTTTTAAACCTTGTATCCGCAATGGAACAGAAAGGACTGGATCCAGAATCCGGTATCCTTGGTAATATGCGTACAACTATACACAAAAGTGAAACACTATTAACAACTTTTAACCATAGTATTCACGATGCTATCCTGAAGACCGAAAATAAAATCCAGGTAAGCAATATTATTGCTACTTTAATTATTGCCATACTGGTTATTGGTTTAACCCTGTATTTATCCCGAACCATTACCCAATCTTTAAATAATTTTATTAGAACGTTGCAAAACCTGTATGAAACAGGCAATTTAACCTTAAGAGCCGAAACTTCAGGTAAGGATGAAATTGCCCAGGTAGGTAATATGCTCAACAAAATGATGTCTCAGTTTCAGTCAATTATTCAACAACTCCACACAGCCTCCAGCGAACTTCACCAGACCTCGCAGCAGTTTATGACTCTTCGGGAAGACACCTTTAAAAGCGTTGGTAATCAACAGGTTGAAACAGAAAAGGTCAGTCAATCTATCACCGATATGAGTATTTCTGCAAAACGCATTGCCGAAAATACTACCCTGACAGCAGAGGCGGCAAAGGAAGGCAATAAAGTCAGTAATGAGGGTAAACTTATTGTTGATCATACGATTAAATCCAGCCAGGATCTGGAAGCTATTATCAACGATGCCAGTAATGTTATTCAGCAGCTGGGTGAAGATAGTAATAGTATCGGCAGTATTCTTGATGTTATTCGGGGTATAGCAGAACAAACCAACCTGCTGGCACTTAATGCTGCCATTGAAGCGGCCCGGGCCGGTGAACAGGGACGCGGATTTGCAGTAGTTGCTGATGAGGTACGCACACTGGCACAGAAAACCCAGGATTCTATCAGTGAAATTGAATCCATGATCAGTATTCTGCAATCCGGTTCAGACAATGCCATTGAGGCTATAAGCAGAGGCAAAACCAGCGTGGACAATAATGTTGAACAAATCAACAAAGCCGGTGAAACGCTAAACTTAATTGTTTCTGAACTGGACATTATCGCAAATATGAGCCTGGAAAATGCAAGTGCCACCGATGAGCAAAGCATTCAGGCAGAAGAGGTCAACAAAAATGTCACCACCATTAAAACACTGGGTAAAGAGATTTTAAATAATATTGAGCAGCTCAAAACAGCCAGTGATCAAATGAATACCTTATCTCATAATATGGAAGGAATTGTTAAGAATTTTTCAGTTTAAAATAGACTATCAACTTTTACCTACAGCAATAAAGTCAATTATTGATTACAATAGCTGAGAATTATTTACTTTTCTAATTGATTTTACATTTAAGGTTAAAGTACAGCATGAACACCCCCCAGGCCCATGGAGGTCAACTGGTTAATCTCCTGGTAGACTACCAGGCGGCAGAAGAATTAAAAAACCATTCTCAGGACTATCCTGCCATTACTCTGACCCAGAGGCAGTTATGTGATCTGGAGTTGCTGGTCAATGGTGCTTTCTCTCCCCTGCAGGGTTTTATGGATCAGCCAACCTGGCAGTCGGTGATTGAAACCAGTCGCCTGCCGGACGGCTTATTATGGCCCATTCCCATCAACCTGGATATTAGCGCCCAACTGGCTGAACAGTTAAAACCTGGGGACAAACTGGCGTTAAGGGATTCTGAAGGCTTTACCCCTGCAATTTTAATTGTTGAAGATATCTGGCAGGCGGATAAAAAAGCAGAAGCTGAAGCCGTGTACGGCACCACCTCTGAAATACACCCCGGCGTCGATTACCTGTATAACCAGACCGGCGAATTTTATGTCAGCGGTAAGGTACTGGGTATTAAACTGCCCCAGCATTTTGAATTTGAAAGCCTCTGGTCCAATCCACAGGAATTAAGAAAACTGTTTAACAAAAGAGGCTGGAACAATGTAGTGGCTTTTCAGACCAGCAAACCCATGCACCGGGTTCACCGGGAGATCACTCTGGCCGCAGCCAGACAGGCCCAGGCCAATATACTAATCCACCCTACTGTAGGCATGACCAAACCCGGTGATCTGCACTATTATGCCCGGGTACATTGTTACCAGGCCATAATGAAATACTTTCCAGCCAATATGGCAGTGATGTCCCTACTGCCCATGGCCATGCGTATGGCCGGCCCCAGAGAAGCTCTCTGGCAGGCTATAGTGAATAAAAACTACAGCTGTTCCCATATTATTATTGGTCCGGAACATGCTTCTCCACCCAGACATAATGGCGGCAGTGAAGCTTATTACAGCCAGTATGCCTCACAGGAGGCAGCATTAAAGCATCAGGAAGAACTGGGTATTCAGGTAATTACGGTTGAAGAAACCCGTTATGTTAAGGAGCAGAAAAAATTTCTGCCCATGTCCAGAATCCTTGAGCAAAACCTGGAAAGTGAATTGCTCAGTGACAACGAAGTCAAAACCCGGCTCTATTCAGGGCAGAGTATCCCTGACTGGTTCAGCTACCCTGAAGTTTTAAAAGCACTAAGTAATGCCTATCCATCCCGCTGTAAACAGGGCTTTACCCTGTTTTTTACCGGCCTGTCCGGCTCCGGAAAATCGACCCTGGCCAAGATTATTTATGCCAAGCTAATTGAACTGGGTACTCGCCCGGTGACACTTTTAGACGGTGATATTGTACGCCACAATTTATCCAGCGAACTGGGCTTTTCCAGAAAAGACCGCAACATCAATATCCGCCGTATTGGTTTTGTGGCCAATGAGATCACCAAAAACGGCGGGGTTGCTATCTGTGCCCCCATTGCACCGTACACTCAGATGCGCCGGGAAGCCAGGGATCTGATTGAACAGCATGGTGCCTTTATCGAAATACATGTCGCCACACCTCTGGAAGTCTGTGAAGACCGTGATCGCAAGGGCTTATATGCCAAGGCACGGGAAGGTGTTATACCTGAGTTTACCGGTATCAGCGATCCCTATGAAGTACCTGAAAACCCGGAAATAAGAATCGATACCAGCAGTCTGTCTGCCATGGAAGCCGCCCAGGAAATTTACCTGCACCTGTTCCGGGAAGGTTTTATTGATACGGCAGAAGACTGTAACAGTGTTTTTTAAGCTGGCAGTCACGATCAGGTACACTGAATACTTACAACAATGGAATAATAAATGGCAAGAATTGATGTATTTAATGGTGATGCCGATGGTATCTGCGCCCTGTTACAACTCAGACAGGGTGAAGCTGAAGAGCCATCCAGGCTAATCACCGGTATTAAACGGGATATACAATTACTCAAACAGGTCACGGCACAAAGCGGCGACCAGGTTACCGTGCTGGACATTTCCCTGGATAAAAACAGAGAGGATCTGTTGCGAATTCTCAATGCCGGGGCTGAAGTCTTTTATTGTGACCATCACTTTTATGGTGCAATGCCAGAACACCCCAATTTATCGACCCGAATAAATACTGAGCCGGATATCTGTACCAGTTTATTAATTAATCAGTATCTGGATAATAAACATTACCTGTGGGCTGTCACGGGCGCTTTTGGTGACAACCTGAACAGAAGTGCTCAAAACCTGGCACAACAGCACCAGCTAAGTACAGTACAATCAGAAACATTGCAGGAACTGGGTATACTGCTTAATTATAACGGTTACGGTGCCAGTATTGAGGATTTACATTTTCATCCGGCTGAACTTTTTAAACAGATCCTGCCCTATCAAAATCCATTTGAGTTTATCGATGATCCCCGGTCTGCTTTTACCGTTCTTAAACAGGGATACCAGGAAGATTCTGCCCATATCAGCAGCTTAAGCAGTGAATATAAAACCGATAAGGTGGCTCTGTTTATGTTACCCGATTCACCCTGGGCCCGACGTATGAGCGGTATTTTCAGTAATGATCTGGTCAACCTCTATCCGGATCGTGCCCATGCTGTTCTGACGCATAATAAACAGGGCGGCTATTTAATCAGTGTTCGTGCGCCATTAAATAATAAAACCGGAGCAGATGAATTATGCCGTCAGTTTGATACCGGTGGCGGCCGTCAGGCAGCAGCCGGTATTAATCATTTGCCTATTGAGCAGCTGGATTTGTTTATTAAGCGCTTTTCACAGCAATTTAGCTGAGTAAGTATTTCAAAAGTCTGTACATATCTGGAAACAGAAACTGGACTATCTCTTTTAAGAGAGTAAAATTAATAATCGTTAATAATAACGAAACTAAATTGACAAGAGATTAATAAAATATGCTAAACACCCCGGAACAGCGACAATTTTCACGGACAAGCGTCAGTTTTCCGGTCAGCATTGAACTACCAAACCGCAAACGGGCCAAAGCCACAGCCGTTAATATCGGCCAGGGCGGTATGCTGGTTAAGGGGGTATCCGGTGTCAGTTTTTCCCGGCTGGATGATGTGAATATCTATCTGCCCATTGATGAAAAACAGAACAGTGTTTATACCATTGCCGCCAAAGTCACCCGCATAAAAGGCAGTGAAATGGGCCTGTTTTTTTACTCCGATCCCACAGAATTTTTACAACTTATTAATTAAATTTCTGCTCATTAAACTCACAACAGAACACTGAGCCGTTGCCCGGTTCACTGCGGATTAGCAGTCTGGCATGATGGTGATTCAGGACATGCTTGACAATTGCCAGTCCCAGCCCGGTTCCGCCGCTGGCACGGGAACGTCCCACTTCTACCCGGTAAAAACGCTCGGTTAATCGTTCCAGATGCTTCTGCTCTATACCTTCACCGGTATCCTCAACCTCAAAACAGAGCTGCTTTTTACCTTTCCGGTACCAGCGGATAGTAATGGCTCCGCCATCGGGCGTATAACGAATGGCATTGCTGATCAGATTGGTAAACGCACTGCGCAGTTCCGATTCATCGCCCTGCAAAAAAGAAATGCTTTTGTCTATGTCTACCGAAATCTGATGCCGTCCATTACTCATGGCCAGTGCCTCATTTTTTAATATTTCCACCAGATTTGACATATTGACCATTGCCATCTGGTGACTGTTTTTCTCATTGGCCTCCACCCTGGAAAGCAGTAATAAATCTTCAATAATACGGCACATACGATCCGACTGCTGCTGCATCATTCTAATGGAACCGGCGTACATTTCATCGTTCCCCAGGTATTCAGCAAAGGTTTCCAGGTAGCCGGAAATAACCGTCAGCGGGGTTCTCAGTTCATGGGAGACATTGGCCACAAAGTCTTTTCTGACATCCCGTAACTGCTGAAACTCAGTAATATCACGGGCTATCAGTAAAAAGCGTTTACCAAAGGGGATCAAACGGACTGACAGGTGCCGGGTTTTATCCGGTGAGTCCATTTCCAGGGTTCGGGTTTCACCCAGATAATCAAAAGATTCCAGAAAGGCTATAAATTCCGGACTGTGTAAAAGATGTGTTAACGGCTTGCCAATGTCCTTACGGGGCTTAAGCCCCAGATAACTTTTACATTTACTGTTTAACCATTCAATGTTCCAGCGTTTACCCAGAATCATGGTGGCATCAGGCACTGCTTCAGTGGCCTCTTTATAACGCTCAAGCAGGCTCTGGACTTTGCGGCTGCGCTTATGCTGCTGACTCCGTAAACGGTAAAGATAATGAAAGACATCACCCCATATACCCCAGGGTTCCGGAGGCAGACTCAGCTCGGAACTGGATATCCAGTGAATAAGCACCTTGAGATGATATAAATGCCAGAGAGCATAAAGAAAAAGACCAACGGCCAGCACAGCCCAGAAATAACCGGTAATAAAACCCAGCATAAACAGCGTGATCAGCCCAAAAATCAGCCGGTAAACTTCTTTAATATAGGAGCTGGCATCAAATTTCATGATTTACTCAGGATTGAGTCGAAAAGCGGTAACCAGAACCCCGTACAGTCTGTACAAGATGTTCTTTTTTGTGTTCTGCCAGTACTTTTCTTAAACGGCGAATATGGACATCCACAGTACGCTCCTCAATATAAACATTACCGCCCCAGACTCGATCCAGAAGCTGACTGCGATTATAAACCCGTTCGGGATGGGTCATAAAAAAATGCAGCAGTTTATATTCAGTAGGCCCGAATTCCAGGGTTTTACCGGTAATAGTCACCCGATGGGTGGCATTATCCAAAGTAATACCGCCAATTTCTACAGTATCACCCATACCTGGATCAACCCGTCTTAAAACGGCTTTAATACGAGCCATTAATTCCCGTGGAGAAAACGGTTTTACCACATAATCATCAGCACCACAGTCCAGTCCCCGCACCCGGTCATTTTCATCACCTCGAGCCGTTAACATAATAATGGGGATATCCTGGGTGTCAGGGTTGCTTTTAAGCCGTTGTGCCAGCTCCAGACCACTCATGCCCGGCAGCATCCAGTCCAGAAGAATAAGATCCGGCCTTTGATCCTGTATGATAACCTGTGCCTGCTCAGCATCTTCTGCTTCCTGCAGAGCATATTCACTTTTATGAAAAGCAAATTTCATCATTTCCCGAATAGCCAGTTCATCTTCAACAATCAGCACCCGTTTTGCGGACATATAAACCCCATTCAGATAATAAAACCAGTGATTATTGCATGTATTTAACACTACCATTATGACAATAATATGACAATCACATGACAAATCTATAATATAGTAGAATCCTGCCGCATAATTTAGGATAATACGGCCTCAATCACTCAGGACAGGATATGGATATTTCATATAAACAATTTTTTATTATTTTAGTTTTCTTGATCACTGCGCTTACTTCCCTTACGGCAAGTGCTGCTGAAACCATGTACGTCAGCGATGAGCTGTTTATCAATATGCGTTCCGGTAAAGGCAACGGCTTTAAAATTATTAAAATTATTAAAAGCGGCACGCCGTTAACGGTACTGAAAAAAGACTCCGGCTACACTCGAGCCCGCACCCCCCAAGGGGTGGAAGGCTGGGTATTAAGTCGCTTTTTAAGCAAGTCACCGGCAGCAAAAAATCTGGTGGCAAAAGCCCAGAAAGATGTCGCAGAAATGAAACAGAAATACGAAGCGATGAAGAGCGAACTGGAAAACCTGAAACAGGAACGTGACAGCCTGAGCCTTTCTGAAAAATCCCTGCTGACCAATAAGGAAAAGCTCAACAAGGAACTGACCCGGCTGCGTAAAATTGCTGCCCGCCCCATGCAGCTGGAAGAAGAAAATAACCAGTTACGCAATGAACTGGTCAAAATTGAAGCAGAAAACCACCTGTTAAAACAGGAATACCAGACCCTGGAAGACAATACCGATCAGGAATGGTTTATTACCGGTGCCGGTGTATTATTTGGAGGAATGTTATTAGGTTTAATCTTTCCTAAACTGCGTTCAGGTCAGAAAAAGGCCAACTGGAACCGATTGTAATTAGATATTGTTGTTGCGGGCAGAATGCCCGCACTCACAGCAAGAAAGAACCATTAATATAAGTCTGGCTCTTTCACTTAGAAATACTTTGCTTCCTTCAGCAATTCCCGCAATAAATCCATCACATCCGCACCCATGGCATCAAAACACAGGCCGATATAGTCATCGCCAATATGCGCCACTTCAGCCTGAATAATGGTAGACATGGAACAGTGATCTTTTGAAGCCACAAAACAGATAGAAACCGGTTCTTTTTCTACAAAGGAATAATAATTAGGTTCAATAGCACAGCCCATCAGGCTCATATTAATGATCCGTGATGCGATACGCTGATTTTTTACTTTAGCCGGGGTAACAAACACCTCCAGACTGATGGGATGCCTGAGATGTTCCCGCCGTTCAATTACTGCACTGGCACTCATTGTTTTCGTTTAACTCCTTAACTATCCATAAAGGATTCTCATAGCTATCCATATTGCCATATTGTTTAAGCAGCTTCCGGAACCCCGGATATATAAAGCTGTCCACTTATTTAGTGTCCATCCAGAAATTGATGCACACTATTTAGCAAGTGTGGCAGAAATCACAAAAAGTGCAAGTGCCTGAAAAGCCTAGAACTTGCGTTTTAACTGAGAGACATCCCGTACTGCCCCCCTGGACGCAGACGTGGTCATTGCAGCATAAGCCTGCAGAGCCTGACTGACATGACGTACACGATCAGCAGGCTGCCAGGCCTTATCACCTCTGGCTTCCATAGCCGTACGACGCTGCTGCAGTTGATCATCACTGAGTTTGACGCCGATTTTACGGTTAGGGATATCAATTTCAATAATATCACCCTCTTCAATTAAGCCAATAGCACCGCCTTCCGCTGCTTCGGGCGAAGCATGACCAATAGACAGACCCGAAGTACCACCGGAAAAACGTCCATCCGTTAATAAGGCACAAACCTTACCCAGCCCTTTGGACTTCAGGTAACTGGTAGGATAAAGCATTTCCTGCATACCAGGACCACCGCGTGGACCTTCGTAACGAATAATAACGACATCACCGGCCTTAATCTGATCATCCAGGATGGCCGCTACCGCAGAATCCTGGCTTTCAAAAATACGGGCAGGGCCGCTAAAGCATAAGATGGACTCATCCACACCGGCGGTTTTAACCACACAGCCATCCAGGGCAATATTCCCGTACAGTACTGCCAGGCCGCCGTCCTGACTATAGGCATGTTCTTTATCTCGAATACAGCCTTCAGCGCGATCCTCATCCAGTTCGGCCCAGCGCTTATCCTGGCTGAAAGCCACCTGGGTGGGCACACCGCCGGGACCGGCACGGAACATTTCACGCACAGCACTGTCATCGGATACAGCAATATCATAATGTTTAATGGCATCGGCCATACTATCACTGTGGATCACTTTTACATCCGTATTAAGCAGGCCGGCACGGGATAATTCCCCCAAAATAGCCATAACACCGCCGGCGCGATGGACATCTTCCATATGGTATTTCTGGGTGCTGGGCGCCACTTTACATAAATTAGGAACTTTTCTGGATAAGCGGTCAATATCATCCATAGTAAAATCCACTTTGCCTTCCTGAGCGGCCGCCAGCAGGTGCAAAATGGTATTAGTAGAGCCGCCCATAGCAATATCCAGGCTCATGGCATTTTCAAAAGCCCTGAAACTGGCAATATTTCTGGGCAGTACGGAATCATCATCCTGTTCATAATAACGTTTAGCCAGATCCACAATGCGCCGTCCGGCCTCAAGGAATAATTCCTTACGATCCGCATGAGTAGCCAGCAGGGAGCCATTGCCCGGCAGAGACAAACCCAGAGCTTCAGTCAGGCAGTTCATGGAGTTAGCGGTAAACATACCGGAACAGGAACCGCAGGTTGGACAGGCTGAACGCTCCATAATATCCGTATCTTCATCACTGACCTTATCATCTACAGCGGACACCATGGCATCCACCAGATCCAGGTGTACTTCATGCCCATGCAGCACCACCTTACCGGATTCCATGGGTCCGCCGGATACAAAAATCACCGGTATATTCAGTCTTAAAGCGGCATTAAGCATTCCGGGGGTGATCTTATCGCAGTTGGAAATACACACCAGTGCATCAGCACAATGGGCATTGCACATATATTCCACTGCATCGGATATCACTTCTCTGGACGGCAGGCTGTACAGCATACCGTCATGCCCCATGGCAATACCGTCATCCACCGCAATGGTATTAAATTCTTTGGCCACCCCGCCGGCTTTTTCAATTTCCCGGGCCACCAGCTGCCCCATATCTTTTAAATGCACATGACCGGGTACAAACTGGGTAAAGGAATTAGCAATAGCAATAATCGGTTTTTGAAAATCATCATCTTTCATACCCGTGGCGCGCCATAAAGCCCGGGCGCCCGCCATATTCCTTCCGGCAGTAGTGGTTCTTGAACGATATTGAGGCATAAGAATTCCTTGAAAAAGTCAGCTTCGGTTATCTGGAAAGCTTTATATTATATTCTCTTAACATTAATAAAAACAGTCATGGAAAATACATTACTTACCCCTTAGAGTTCCAGACGGAAAATTCACTGACATCCCGTTTAGCCGGAAAAATAAAGCTGGCAACAATAAAGCCACTGAAAAACATCAACAGGTTACCAATTATGGCGGTGTAGTACAGATCAAAGGGTAAATTCCAGCCCGCAGGCAACAGGCCTTTTTTAGCCAGGATAGTCCATAAGGTAAATAATGCCGTTAAGATCAACCCAACCCAGATGGCTCTGGCATCTCCCCGAACCGTAAAGAAACCCAGTAAATAAATTCCCAGAACACCGCCGGAAACCAGAGAGACCAGTATAGTTGCAGTATCCTGCAGGGTTTTGGTCTGGGCATCCATTAATACAATGGCACCAATAATCATTAGCACTGAAGTCAGGGTCGCAATTAATTTAGCCACCATTAAATAATGTTTATCCGTTTTTTCTGTTCTGGAAAAGCGGCGGTAAATATCCACAATTGAAACCGTGGAAATCGCATTAATGCTGGAGTCCAGTGAAGACATGGCTGCAGCCAGAGCTGCAGCAATAACGATTCCGGCCACACCGGAAGGCAGGTAATTATTAATAAAATAAGGCAGGATCTGTTCTGCTTTGCGCTCTCCGTTTAAAATTTCAGTCGCAGTTTCTGTTGGAAATACCTGAAAAAACACATACAGTGCCGTTCCCAGAAACATATAAAAAGCCCAGATGGGCAGACTGGAAAAAGCACAGATAAACATGGCTTTTCTGGCTTCATGGTCACTTCTGGATGCACAAAAACGCTGCACCGTATTCTGATTACCGGAATATTCTGTCAGCCAGGCCGTCAGACCAAGGATCAGCATCATTAAACCGGTTTTTTCCTGTAAGGAAAAACTCCAGTCTACCGGGCTTAACTGACCATTTTTAAGTTCTGAAAATGCCAGTTTGCCATGTTCACTAGCCACAGAGAGAATCTGTTCCAGACCACCGGGCAGACTAAGAACAATCACTGCCAGACAGACAATACCGCCCAGTACCAGAACAATAGTCTGCAGCACATCGGTCCAGATCACGGCATCGATACCGCCCACTATAGTATAAACAGCCACAAATACACCGCCCAGAATAATGGACATTTCAGCACTTAAACCAGTCAGTTCGTGAATAAGTAATGACAGTAAATAAAGAATTAGGCTGATCCGAACCAGCTGACCAAAAATAAAAGTAACAGCCCCATAAACACGGATAGAAGGTCCAAAGCGGTGCTCCAGATATTCATAAGCGGTAATGGTATTACCACGGCGGAAAAAAGGCAGAAAAACATAAGCTGCAATAAATACCGCAACCGGCAGCATCAGGTTAGGCAGATAACGCAGCCAGGCCGTCTTATAGGCGTCTCCTGGATAGGCCAGGAAAGTAATGGAACTGATGGAAGTACCCACCAGACTCAGGCCAATGGCCCAGCCTGAAAATGAACGCCCGCCTACAAAATATTCTTCCGTACTGGTGTTTTTTTTAGAAAAGTACAGGCCGATCCCCATAACCACCAGTAAATACCCCAGCAGGGCCAGACTATCAGCAAAGGATAATGACATAAGCTCTCAATTTTAAACCGGTTAATAATTAATTTAGGTTAGAGTATGGCTGTACCTGTAACAGTTCTGTCTAAATTTAAATGAAACAGCACAATCACACCATAAACTTGTTATAATTCTTTTACTTAAACACTATTATATTCAATATGAATCCGGACAATTCTAACATAAATACCACAGCCAGCTCAGATATTGATTTTGTAAACTGGTTTCGCAATGCCGCCCCTTATATCAATGCCTTTCGCGGTAAAACCTTTGTGATTTATTTTAGCGGCGATGTCCTGGCCGACAATGAATTCCCCTCACTGGTTCATGACATTACCCTGTTAAATTCACTGGGGGTCAAGCTGGTACTGGTGCATGGTGCCCGCAGTCAGATTGAAAAAAGACTCAATTCCCAGAATATCCAGTCACATTTTTCCCAGGGATTACGGGTAACAGACAGTGAAACCATGCAGGTCATTAAAGAAGCTTCCGGCTGTATTCGCCTCAATATAGAAGGCCTGTTTACCACCAGTTTACGCTATACCCCAATGGCCGGTTCGCGCATCAATATTGTATCGGGCAATTTTACCATTGCCAAACCCAAGGGTATTATTGACGGTGTGGACTTTCAACATACCGGTGAGATCCGGCGTATTGATACAGACTCTATTTTAAATGCACTGAATGCCGGGGATGTTATTTTAATGTCGCCAGTCGGCTACTCACCAACCGGTGAAATTTTTAATATTAATGGTGAAGATCTGGCCGCAGAAAGTTCCATTGCCTTAAAAGCCGACAAGCTCATTTTTATTGATGACATTAACGGCATCAATAACTCTGAAGGACAACTTATTAATGAATTAACCGGTCAGGATTTAAAACAACTGCTTAAAGAAAATACCGATTTGCCCGATGAACTTAAACGTCATTTTCAGCGCATCATTTATGCCTGTGAGTCAGGTGTTAAACGGGTACATATTATCGATCGTAATATTGAAGGCGCCTTATTACTGGAACTGTTCACCCAGAATGGTATTGGTACCTTAATCAGCACCGATCAGCTTGAAGATATCCGCCTGGCCAGTATTGAAGATGTTAATGGTATTATTGAGCTGATTGCACCCCTTGAAGACGCCGGTTTATTAGTAAAACGTTCCAGGGAGCGGCTGGAAACAGAAATTGAAAATTTTTATATTATTAAACGGGAAAATTCTATTATCGGCTGCGGAGCACTCTATCCCTTTAATGAAGCGCAGGCTGAACTGGCCTGTTTGGCCATTGCACCGGAATACCAGTCTCAGGGGCGTGGTGATAAACTCTTTAATCACATCTGTATGTGCGCTCGAAGGTCAGGCCTGAAGCAATTGTTTGTACTCACAACCCAGGCAACCCACTGGTTTATAGAACATGGCTTTGTAAAAGGGCGTCTGGAAGAGTTACCCAGTGAAAAACAGGCACTGTATAACTATCAGCGCAATTCGGCTGTATTTATAAAAGAGCTTTAATTGTCTGTGAAATCAAACTCGAAGAATTCACCCAGAAGCCAGAAAGAAAAAGTCGTGCAGCCTTTTTTAAAGTGGGCGGGAAATAAAAAAAGTATTATCCACAAAATAAAACCCCTGTTACCCGCTGGCAACAGGCTTATTGAACCTTTTTGCGGATCAGCCGCTGTATTTTTAAACACCGCCTATAAAAAGAACCTGATAGCAGACTGCAATTCAGATCTTATAAATATTTATCAGCAATTACAGAAAGACGGTCAGAAGTTTATAGATTATTGTGAAAAATATTTTATTCCCGAAAATAATTCTCCTGAAATATACTACCAGCTCAGAGAAAAATTCAATAACACCAGGAATAAAAAAGTACGCGCAGCTCTGTTTCTATACTTAAACCGTCATGGCTATAATGGTCTTTGTCGCTACAATAAAAGTGGTGGTTTTAATGTCCCTGTTGGGCGATATAAAAAAATTACCCTGCCCCGCTCAAGAATGCTTTATTTTACCAGGCACGCTCAAAATGCTGAGTTTATTATCAGTGATTTTGAAACCAGCATTAAAGCATCCAGACAGGGTGATGTCATTTACTGCGATCCGCCTTATGTGCCGCTTAATGACAGTAATACGTCTTTTCAATATGAAAAAAATGGTTTCAGCATGGAGCAGCAGAAGCAATTGGCCAAACTGGCTGAAAGCGCCGCGAATCGAGGTATTCCGGTATTAATTTCCAATCATTTAACTGATTTCACACGTGAAATTTATAAAAATGGAGATTTGACAGAATTTTCTGTTAGAAGAACCATAAGCTGTAAAGGGGACAAAAGAGTCAAGGCCAGAGAAGTCCTCGCCCTTTTTCAATAACGATAGTTAGTTATTAAGTTGAGTAATTGAATTAATAATCTAAATACATGCTCAAGATCAGAATTAAGCCTGAACATTTATATTCTGGCCAATATTACCAGAAGGCTGACTGACCGCTTCATTCGTCTGAGTAGTCGTTTGTGAATCGACATTCTGAGTTTTCTTATCAACTTCATTGTTGGTCGAAGTATCTGCAGATTTAGCCGCAGTATCAACAAGCACACCGGTTGACACACCTGAAATTTCCATAATATTCTCTTTTTTAATTAGCGATTTCAAGCCGATTTTATCGGAGTACGGCTATTAGCGGCAGGGGGTTAGAAAACTTTAGGGTTTTTGAGAAAAAAAACCCCAGACAAGTCTGAGGCTTTTTAGTGTATAACCCTGGCAGTGACCTACTTTCACATGGGAACTCCCACACTATCATCGGCGATGACACGTTTCACTTCCGAGTTCGGGATGGGGT
>Ga0256831_1000465_pt1 | contig 21035 bp, 17 predicted proteins | sample 132544metaG_FD_189087 | JGI IMG/M metagenome (GOLD analysis project Ga0256831, IMG submission 189087) | Hydrothermal vent microbial communities from Lau Basin, Pacific Ocean - 132-544 | ecosystem: Environmental > Aquatic > Marine > Hydrothermal vents | place: Pacific Ocean: Lau Basin | collected... | reverse complement strand
TCGGTAAGCCGTGTGAGGGAAAACTTCATGCACGGTTTGATGAAGGGGGTGCTGACAGTTCTTTATTATTGTTATCTTTGTGTAGATAATTATTATAGGGCTGTCAGGCTCTACTCTACTAATAATCAGAAAGCCCCCTCTACATTTTTGCAGAGAGGGCTTCTGAAGAAATTTCTATTTCAAGAAATTTAAAATATTAATGAATTCACGGGATTAAAATTCATTTATTTCAATACCACCATTTTCTTGGTAGCTGTATTTACATCTGTGCTCACGGTATAGTACAATACTCCTGATACATTGAGCTTGGATTTGTCAATAGTTATTGAATTCAAACCTTTTTGCGCATGTCCAAATGTTTTGTAAACCAATTTACCGGTCAAATCAAAAACATTAAGCTCATATGTGGTTTCGTTAGGATTACTAAACTTGATAACGGTACTGTTTGAGAATGGATTTGGAGTATTTTGCATCAATACAAAATCATCCTTGCCTCCTGATCTGTAATCCAATTCTACATTAAACACCTCATAAGCTGAATTATACGCTTCTGATTTTGTGACATCTGAATTGAATGACAATACTTGATTTGTAGTACTTGATCCTATAGCTTTGAATATTAATGTAAATAATACTTGATCATCCTTAGGAGACAATTCTTCTGAATTATCCCAACTTACAGGCAAGTAACCTCTATTCACTCTATTTATCGCATAATTGCGCTCATCAATATTGAACAAGCCGGATTCTATACCCTCAAATTCCAATTTATTAACATCAAATGACATAGTTGTTTGGAAACCTTGAATATCTGTAATATCTTTGGAATATACAGGAATTTCTACCATATCATTGGTATTAAAACGTGTATCATCAATTACAAATGAAATAGTCTCTTCTGATCTTCCTTCGACTTCGTCATTATTGACTTTGGCGTCGCCGCTTAAGTCTCCTACTTTGATAGCTACAAAATCAACGATTTGATCATTTGTCAAATTATTTATTTTGAAACTATTTGGGAAATCTTCAGCCATAGCTCTTTTTATATTACTAAATTTAAAGTCTTTTGCTATAAACCTCCAGGCAGTGTTGTTTTTGATTTCATTCTTTGAGCCTAATATCAATTTTCTCAATAACAAGATATCGGATGCTGAAAGCTTTTTATCATTATTGGCATCAGCTGCGATTAAATCGTATGGAGACTTGATTTTCTTGATTCCCAATAAATGTTTTTGTAATATAACAATGTCCAAAGTAGAAAGACCATTTAGATAATCATTTTTGAAACTAGGTTCAACAATATAATTTCTGTTGTTCTCAACATTTTCAAAGGTAAATTGACCGTCTTTATCTGTTGCTATTGGAGCAAATTCACTATGCAAAAGATTGATTTTCACTCCTTCTACTTTTTTATCATCGTCAGTAAGTATTGATCCTGATACCGTGCCATATGTCAATGGGTCAGGACATACGTCAAAGTTATCCTGGACATCACAAGTAGTTTCACAGAAATCCTGAGATACAATTGAACCGTTAGGTAGAACAGCAGTTACATACATTTGTACCGGTTGTAGTCCTTGGTCATTACAAAAATATGTTTTTACTTTATCAGATGTATCTGCACTGAAAGAATATATCAATCTATAACCACAGGTATGATTTGAACCATTATTGAACATATCAGCACTCATCATAGCAGCTGGTCCTCCCGGCATATTGGTAAGATCAACGTGATTTGCTATACAAATCGGTGTAGGTTTTTTGCAATTTACTATTGTGACCAATTGCTCTTGAACTGTGCTGTTACCACACTGATCCCATACTTGCCAAAGTATTTTGTGTGTACCTATTGCGTAATCACCACTGGCATCCAGTTGGTTTCCGTTGTGGATTGAAGATGAATCGTCCCACATTCCAACAGCATTATCATTATTATAATCAATATAATATCTCCACTTCATATTATCATCTGTCGTGCAATCATCATGACAAGTATATTGAAGGTCAATATGTCCATCAGTACATGTCGTATCATAAGTACAAACAGAAGTATCAGGAGTAGCTTCAATAGTAGGATCCACACTATTATTGACAAATATCACTTGGTCATAAGTCCAAGTTACAAACTTACCCTTAACTCTATGACAATTATCAAGTACAGTCCATGTTCTGATTATTTTGAAACAGGATGAATTGTTGCTTGGGTTATTGTCGTTGTCGATATATACTTGGTCTTCATAATTATTGCCACTTACCAAATCACAAGAAGACTCATCCAAAATCGGCCAGCCAGTCGTATTTGGATGCAATGGACTTGTAGGGTCGGTAGCAGTACTAGGATCCATACAAGTATCATAGGTCTTGTCTTCAGGCCAAGTTATGGCTCCAAATCCTGTACTATTGGTAAAACCTGCAGAATATCCGAAATACTTAGTTCTAACAAAATCGATAGTTTGTGTACATTCATCTGTTCTGCCACCATCATCTGTGGCTGTAAAATGTCTTGTAATAGTTCTCACAGGATTTGAATAGCATTCATGTGGTACTTCGGTAGAATCTGTTGTGATTACAAAATTGCAATTATCATGCGCTGTAGGCCAACCGAAATATTTTGTTAAACTATCCGGTTCATATATATGATCACATTCTACTTCTTGATTAGCAGGGCAAGTGATAGAAGGCGCTAGTTTATCTTGAACTCCTATGCTAACCATACATGTTCCGATATTTCCGGCAGCATCTTTCACTTGAAGAACAACCATCCAATTATTACCGGCGATATCGCTACAATCAAATGTAACAAAATCAGTAAAAGGAGCAGAGGTTTGTTCCATTCTTTTAATTTTAAAATCAAGGGAAGCAGTACTACAATTGTCGTAACTTCCGCTATTAACTGCATAAGCAGGAAGTTGAGCTTCCCCGTCGTAAGTCAAAGAGATTGTGGTCAAAGTTTGACAAACAGCAACAGGTTCTATTTTGTCTTCTACTGTCACATCAAATTTACAATCTGTTTTATTTCCGCAGGCATCAGTAACAGTATATGTCACATGGTTTTCTCCAACCGGAAGATTACGTACGAATGGATGTTCTGTTTGAGCATTTTTTACATACCATTCTCCTTCACTATTGATTACATTTACCGCCCAAGTCCAATCATTTGCTTGACAATTGTCATTTACAGTAGGAATCGGAAAAGCATAGCTGTCAAAACAGTCGAATTGATTTGTATTTACTGTTACATCGTCAGAACAGGTGATTACCGGTGCAGTTGTATCTGCTATTTCTATAGTCTGTATATTAGGTAATAATCTTGGTGGATAATTGCATAGTACTTCATGTATTTCCCAGCCTCTCACTATTTGTTTTCTGCATTTTGTTGGTGTAGGGACATAATCATTGTAAGTAATGGTTAAACCGCATCCAAGATTGGAGGACGGATTCAATATAGTAGTGTCTCCATCCAAAACGGTATAAGGCCATCCTGTATAATCAGGAGATGGCTGGCCGTTCACATCTGTAGGAAAAGTTGCGTCACAATTTATAGCTGATTGGGTAGTTACCAATTTGTCATCAGGGAAGAAAATGCTTGTGTAGAATATAGCATCAGGAATTCTGTCCACAACTATATGTACATCCAGAGGGGTGGATGTATTGTTACTTAAATCTTTTGCAACATATGTTCTATCAATTGTTCTAATAGCAGAATGCGGTGTAAATCCCGCAGAACAATCATTTTCATTTACATCTTCATTTGTAAGAATTACTTGTGTAGGATTATCGCAATTATCAAACCCAATTACTTTTACTTTATCGTCTATATTGTCATAGCAATATACTGTATAATCACATGTAGCTCCTTTACCAAATACCTTGCCGCCGTTTGCACTAGAAAATGTCCAAGTGTAATCTCCTGTTTGTCCGGCGCCAACTGTTGTTGTTACCAAAAAGTATTTTCCATTTACATTCGTAAGGTTAATAGTCGGAATGGTATCATTACCACCCGCAGCTCCCGCGTAGTCATCATATAAGAAATTGTCGCATACATTTGCCGGATCAAAGTTATTTTCGTACAATGCTACAAAAAATTGAGCACCGGCAGCTGCAGAACCATCCAAAGCAAATGTATAATTATCCGCTTTATCAATTGTAAATTCATATACATCATAATGAACTCCTGCAGTACCTGTTGTATTGCAATTCGCTGATGTAGAAGGATGATTACTGAAAGATCTGGTATAAGTAGGGTCTCCTGCTACCAAAGTTCCTGTCATTGTAGAAGTCTGGCCATAACAAGAAATGGTAGGTGGTCTTGTATCAAATACCAGTATTGGAATTAACCCTGTTTCATTTTGCTGTGGAGTGTCGTGTTCAATCTTACCATAAACAGTTTGACCTACGTATCCTGATGGGATTACAGCAGGAACACCAACTCCTTGATCTATTATATTCAATCCGTTAGCATCTGAATATACTGTAATTGTGTAATGAGCAGGATCTGTGTCGCATGCAGTTCCACCATCTGAAAGTAGTGCTTGCATGCTTACTTCTGCTTGGCAGTTATCAGTCACATAAGTTTTTAATGTGTCTAAGGTGCTCAAAGTACAGTCTGCTTGCAATGTCGTACTTAACGACATAATAATAGCGAAAAGAAACAACACTCCGTAGAGTCTTCTTGTTCTTTTTCCTAAATTTCCAAATAGGTTAAATTTCTTCATTTTTAAAAATTTTGAGTTATTAAATTATATTGAGTATAATATATTATCAAATTGCCGGAACCGGCAAATAATGTCCAAGGTAGGGTTTAACAGTTTACTGTGTTTTTGTTTTTTCACACAACTTATAATATATATATGGTGTGCGAAAAACGACTAGAGACATCAATTAAGATATTTCATATTGCAAAATTACGTAATATTTTAATACTATGCAAATAAAATGAATATAAATTGCAAAATTATTTAATGTGATATGTGGGTGGTGTTTTGTGATATGAGGTTTGGGGGTGGATTTTTTATTCGCCAAGAGGTCGGAGACACTTTGGCTCGGGGTGGTGAGAGAGGTCGGTGAGTTTGTTTTCGCCAAGAGGTCGAAGACACTTTGGCTCAGGGGAGTGAGAGAGGTTGAGTCAAGAAAAAATGAGGATATGAATAACGGAATATCGAATACTGATTAATGAACTCTGATTTTTGAAGTTAAAGAATGTGTGTAAATGAGTCAAGAGGTGTTGCAACTTTGAGATAAAGGTTTTTAACCTCTTATCGATGCGTGTGGGAGTTTAGTTTTTCGCCAAGAGGTCGAAGACACTTTGGCTCAGGGTGGTAAGAGTGGTTGAGTCAAGAGGTATTGTCCCTTTGAGATAAAGGTTTTTAACCTCTTATCGAATAAAAAAGGAAATTTGCTAAGAAAGTGAATCCTCCCTTTGAGTTGAAGGTCTTTGACCTCTCAACGGTGTAATACGTGAAGAGATGTTTTTCGCTATAATCTCAGAACCCATCCCCAAGAGGCTGTCTAAAAAGCATCCCAAATGATTTTCAATGATTTATTTGCCCCTATCCCTAAAGGGTAAATCATTGAAAATAAGCCACCCTTTAGGGTTGCGGCGAAAACTGATTTTCAAAAACCAATCTTTTTAGACATCCTTAGACGTGTTTGCACGTAAAAAAGTGGTTTATATAAAAACCGTCAATCTTGCTTCAATTGCTTCTAGCAATACCTTGGAATATTTATGTGAGCTAACTGATTTTTTCAGAGCCTCAATATCCATCATTCCCGAGTCATTTATCCAATAGGCTAATGCTGCTAAAGCTGCTCCTCTTTTACCTGCTGCCCTGTTAAAGTCACCGAAAACAACTTTGTTTTTCAAACTTTCAGTCTCTTCATTTTTCAAGCTATTATCCAAGATGATTGTACTGTTTTCTTTGATATTTCCTTTGATTTTATTCCATCCATCATCTGATACGATAATCACTACATCTGGTGTTTCGAGCCCCGTATATTTTACTGGAGTAGTCGAAAGAATCACCTCGGCAATCGAAAATCCTGTTCCTACAGTTACAGGATATTCGCCTTTCATTGTACTGTGAAGTCCTGAAAACATTCCTGTTGTAGCTAATAATTTAGCTGCCGATTGTACACCTCCACCTGCAGAACCTGCCAATACTATTCCTGCTCTTTTTTCTATCTTTGAATCAAATTCTTTTTCTATGATTTTCAAATTGTTCAATAGTGATTTTGTTTTTTTATGATGTGCTCTGACGGGAATTCTTTCATTTCTGTACACTTCCGCTTCTTCAAATACTTCCTGAAGTTCATCGAGTTTTTTAAATGCATAAGAAGTACAAAGACTGGAGAATTCCACAATTGAGAATCCATTTACTTCGATTGCGTCTTTTAATATATCAGTATAAGTTTTAATCGAAGTTGCTCTAGCGCTAAATGCAGCACCTGAAGCGTGAGCTAATTTGACAATATCAAAAGGAGGAACATCTACTTCAAAATGTCTTTGCTCTTTAAATTTTTGAGTAGAAAGGCCACTTATTTGACCACCTGTCATACCGTAGAGAAGATTATTCATTACAACAAGAGTTATATCAATATTTCTTCTAGCTGCTTCCAGTACATGTTGAAGACCTATTGTAACTCCACCATCACCTTGTATAACTATGACTTTTTTATTAGGATTGTCCAATCCCAATGAAACACCAACACCCAATGCAGGAGCCCTTCCGTGTAAGCCATGTATGGAATGAGTGTCAAATAAAGGGTCAACAAGTCCACTACAACCGATATCACTCACAATGATAGTATCGTGATTTGAATATCCCAATTGTTCCATTGCTTTGGCAATACTTCTAACTATAATACCGTGTCCACATCCTTGGCAGAAAGGCATTTTGACTTTACTTAAAATTTTATTTTTTGTCATTATTTTACTGCTTTAACTATTTCAGAAGGACTAATCAAACTACCGATTTTATTTACTGTACTAACTTTTATCGGAGCATTTTTTCCGTAGATAATTTCTTTGTATATACCTCCAATATTTTCTTCAACAAAAATCACACTATCAAATCTATCCATTATTTCCATTACTTTTGGTGGAATAGGAATCATCGTTTTTACAATCAAAAGCGCTATTTTCTCACCAGAATCTCTAAGTTCAGTTATAGCATCTCTGGCTGCATCTGCTGATATACCGTAAGTAACAATCAATTTATCCGCTCCTTCTTGGTCATCAAAATCATAAAAAGTAATCTCGTCAATTCTTTTTTCAAATTTTTCCTTTAATCTACGGGTATTTGCCATTGACTCCGGATCGTTTTTCTTTATCAATCCTGCGTCATTATGTGTTGAAGCATTTACTCTTACTTGATATTTATCATTGCCCAATGGAATGTAGGGAGGAACCATTTCTTTTCCTGTTTTATACGGCTTGTAAGGCTCTTCTACCTTTGTTGAAAACTTTTCAACAGGTTTTATTTCTTTTAGCTGAGATAAATCAAAACTTTTATTTGTCATCACGAGTTCCTTGGAAGTAAGTAATATAACAGGAGTTCTGAATTTAATCGCAGTTTTAATAGCTTCGTATGTCATATCCCAAGAGTCTTCAAACTCAGAATGGCTAAAAACAGGAATTGGATAGTGCCCGGAAATAGCACCATTAGCAAACATCAAATCGCCTTGGGCTCCCGTTGTTGCAGACCCGGTGCTAGGACCAAGTCTTTGAGTCAGTATCAAAAGCATGGGTAATTCCATTGCATAAGCCATATTTAATCCTTCTGTCATAAGAGCAAGACCCGGGAAAGCTGTAGCAGAAACAGGAAATTTTCCTGCTGCTGAATATCCTGCCATCCATTGCATTACGGTAATCTCATCCGGACCGGCTAAAAATGAAGGGAATCTCTGAGTTCCATATTGATAGAATCTATTGGAAGGTGTGATAGGATATCCTATAAACACATCAGCCCCTGCTTTTACACAAGCTTCTGTTATCAACATAGAAGCATCTGTAAATACCATTTGTTTATTATTCTTTTCCAATTTTAATTTGTTTTTTTATTAATAAGCAAAACATTACTACAAAGATAAACAGATTTATGCTAAAACATAAAATATAATAATGAAATAGTTAAGTTATTAATATTATATATAAGTAGTGTCTGTAAGAAAATATATTAATTATATTTTGGCTTTTGTGCGGACACTAATATAGAATAAGTATCATATTCCCCTTGCCTACACATCAAAATAAAAATTAGCCGGAAAGATATATTGAAGATATTGAGTTAATACGGTTGTTAATTTGTATATTAGCCGCTTTAACCAAATGTTAATTGATTTAATCTAAAATAATGGGTATTATTCGTAAACTATTTTTTACTTTATCTGTTCTATTCTTTTCAAATATTATATTTTCACAAAACATTGTTGAAAAACCGGAAGTGAATGAGAGAAGCCGCTCTCAAATCAATTTTCGTTCTTCTGCAAATACTTCACAGTACGATATAAAGTATCATCGATTGGAATTGACGATCGACGATCCTTCTGTTGTATTTATCAAGGGGAATGTTACTACTTACTTTGTTCCGGTGCAGGATATAAGTAGTATTTATTTTGATTTTAGAGATAATATGATTATTGATTCGACTAAATATCACGGTAGCAGTATCAGTTATACTTTTTCAACATCTACCGAATTACGTTTGGATTTTGGAACTTCACTTAGCACCGGAATAATGGACTCCATAACGGTATTTTATCACGGTTCACCACAAGCAGGTGGATTTGGAGCATTTCAAACCAAAAACACTACTTGTTCATCACAAGATTCAGTAATGTGGACCTTATCCGAGCCCTATGGAGCTAAAAATTGGTGGCCATGCAAAGAAGTTTTAACGGACAAAATTGATTCGATTGATATGTATGTCACAGCACCTGTATCATATCATATAGGTAGTAATGGTATTTTGGTAAGCAGAGATACGATTGCATCCGGAAATAAAGTAACGGATCATTGGAAACACAGATACCCAATACCAGCATACTTAGTTGCATTCGCTGCTTCGGAATACTCTATATATAAGGATACATTTGACCTCTATAATGGAGGTCAACTCGAAGTGCTCAATTATGTATTTCCATGCGATTCTGCCACTGCACATCAAAACACAAAGAATCTGGATACGGTTATGAATTTCTTTATAAAGAAGTTTGGTGCATATCCTTTTGAAAACGAAAAATACGGCCATGCTCAATGTAGATTTGGAGGAGGTATGGAACATTCCTCTATGACTTTTATGGGAGGATGGTGGTACTATATATTGATTCATGAACTTGCACACCAATGGTTTGGGGATAAGGTGACATGTGGGAGTTGGCATCATATTTGGTTGAATGAGGGCTTCGCAACATATCTTGAAGGATTGACCAAAGAAGAAGGTATTCAGTCAGGATCTTTTCACGACTGGCTGAACAGCAAAAAAAATAGTGCTACCAGCATTGATACAGGTTCTGTTTATTGTCCTGATACAATTGATGTCAATAGAATATTTAGTTCCAGACTAACGTACAATAAAGGCGCATATTTGCTCCATATGCTCCGATGGATTTTGGGTGATGATAATTTCTTTACCGGGTTGAACGATTATGTCAATGACCCCGCTTTGGCTTATGATTTTGCATTGACAAAAGATTTACAGGCGCATCTGGAAACTGCCGGCGATACGGTTTTAGATGAGTTTTTTGATGATTGGTTTTACGGAGAAGGATGGCCTAATTATCATGTCAAATGGTCAGTCGATGCTGCTTGTGGAAATAAACTTCGCGTGGAGATAACTCAAACCCATTCTGCTAATTTAGGAACTTTTTTCGAAATGCCCGTACCTATCAAATTTAGTGATGGTACGAACGATACCTTGATAGTATTTAATCAAAGAACTGTTGATGACACTCTATTCTTTTCATTTCCTGATTTTGAACCTACTTCAGCACAATTTGATCCGGATTTGTGGCTATGTGCAAAACATACAATCATCAAAGAGAGTGTGCCGGTAAAAACCATACATTGGACAGGAGAGACTAACAATCTTTGGGGTATAAGCACAAATTGGGATTGCGGTATACCCACATTGAGCGATGATGTGATAATACCGAAAAATACTCCTGAATGTATCTTGCTAAACAATGGATTTTGCAAACATCTCAAAATAGAAAAAGGGGGAAAGCTCACGACCCCTACTGATGCCATACTTCATATAGGAGACTGAGTAACACGCATTTAACAATAAACAAAAAGAGACCGCTTCATTGATTTGAAGCGATCTCTTTGTGGTACCCCCAGGAATTGAACCAGGGACACCAGGATTTTCAGTCCTGTGCTCTACCAACTGAGCTAGGGTACCATGCTTTACTATACCTGTGTATAATTTTTCTAAGCGGCTGCAAAATTATACTCTTTTTTTGTAATTAACAAATATTTCTTTAGTATTTTTGTAATTTTTGTGAAAAAAATAAAATGAAGATACATTCGATAACATCATTAATCAGTTTGCCATTTGTAATTGCTGCATTCTATTACGGGTATTTGACTTTTGTTTTAGATGACCCCAATACGTTTATTTATTTCTTTATTGTGATATTGATCACAATAATTTTGCATGTTTTTTTTCCTCAAATCGATTATTACTGGTATTCAAAACACCCTCAAAGATTGCAGGACAAAGAACAAGAGATTCTTCGATTGACTTCTACTTACTATAATTCATTGAGCGAAGAAGATAAAAAGATTTTTGAGAATCGAGTGTATATTTTTATGAGAGCTAAAGAATTCAAATGGGTCAGAGAGGAGCAAAAAAATTTACCTATAGACATGAAGTTAATTATTGCAGCCAATGCAATACAGTTAACGCTTCGCAAAGAAGATTTTCTCTACGATAAATACGATTATTATTTTGCTTACAATCACCCTTTTCCAACTCCTGAAATGCAATTTTTACATTCGGTAGAAGTCAATCATGAAGACAAAATGGCAATATTCAATATTGAATATTTGATGCAAGCTCAAAACGTAAATAATAAGATATTCAATATAGGTTTATTTGCTTTTGCAGAAATTTTCTTAAAACTAAATAGTAAGATAACTTTATCAAGTATCGATAAAAATCAATTTTGGCATGATATGGAAAAAGTATCGGGTATCAGTAGAGATTCAGTTATCAATCATATTGGATATGAACCAAGTTCGTTGTATCCTGTTATGATTACAATCTTTTTTATGTTTCCAAAGAGTTTTGAAGCTCTTTTCCCAAAAAGATTTGAAGAATTTAGTAATGTTTTCTTAAAGAAGTAATATGAATATAGAGATACCGGCTGTACATCAAGTTTCAACATTCAAAATACCGGAATACAAGACAATAACATTAGATAATGGAATTCCTGTTCATATATTACAGGCTCCTGAACCAGATGTCGTGAGGATAGATGTAGTTTTTAATGCAGGTAGAATTTATGAAAGAGATAGAGCTATTGCGAAAACTACAGCAGTATTGTTAAGAGAAGGTACAAAAAAAATGACTTCTGCTCAAATTGCAAAATCATTGGATTTTTTCGGTGCTTCTCTCACTTCAGATGCCTCTATGGATACGGCGACTGTTCAGATACATTGTATGGGAAAATATTTTGAAGAAGTACTTACTATATTGGATGATGTATTGAGAAATCCGGCTTTCCCTGATGATGAGCTTTCTAAATTTAAAATAAGGATTTTGGAAAAACTTGAGGTAGAATTGTCTAAGAATGAGGTTTTAGCTTATAGGCATTTTACTGAAAAAATATTTGGAGTTGATCATCCATATGGATATAATACGATGCCGGAAGACTACAAAGCCATTACAGCAAATCAATTAGTTGAGCATCATCAAAATAATTATACAACAAATAAATGTAAGATTTTTATAACAGGAAATATTGATGAAAATAAAATAAAGCTTATTAACGAAACTTTAGGTCATCTTGACAATGGTCCTTTGACAATCAATAAAGTTGATTATGAAAAGCCGCTGAAAACAGTTGGTATTAGCAAATACGATACAGAAAGAATTCATCAAACAGCTATAAGAATCGGGAGAAGGTTGTTTTCTAGAGATCACGAAGATTATGCAGGGATGTATTTTTTAAATACTATTTTAGGCGGATATTTTGGTTCCAGATTGAGCTCCAATATTAGGGAGGACAAGGGATATACTTATGGCATCTATTCAACAATAGATATGATGATAAGGGATGGATATTTTATGATTAGTACAGATGTAGGAAGTCAATATTTAGAAGATACATTAAGAGAAACTTACAAAGAAATAAATATTTTGAAGACTGTGAGAGTAGAGGAAGAGGAACTTCAATTGGTAAAAAACTATATTAAAGGAAACTTTCTTTCATTGATAAATGGAAATCTTAATTCTTTGAATATTATCAAAACGGTTGAATTAGCAGGATTGAATAAATCCTTTTATACAGATTTTGTAGATGAAATCAGTAATATAGACGCTGATATTTTGATAGCTTTGGCAAATAAATATTTGAATAAAGAAGATTTTGTTGAAATACAAGTGGGGGACATAAAAAAATAGTATGGAAAATTGGGAATTAAATTTTAAATGGCTAAAACTTCAACATTTTGTTAAGGACAAATTTACGATGGAAATATTACCAAATATAGACACTGTACTTTTTTTAATAGGTATTCAGAAACTTGGTAAAATACAAGATGATTATACAAAGGAAGATAAATTGAGTATTACTACATTGGGAATGTGTGAAGTGCTAAAACAAGAAGGATATTTTGAGGAGACAGGAATCGATGATGAAGGTTGGCCTGTTTGGAATGAGTTGAAACCATTTGAGCCAAAATCCGACATTGAGGGGCAGGAGATTTTAAAAATAAACGCGATAGAATATTTTGAGCGAGATTTTGATTTAAAAGATTATAATGACAATGTCTAGGCATCCAAAATAGTTTTATTATAAAAAAATATTTCTATTGATTTTATGTTATAAATAACTATTGTTGTATGTTGCAATTTAAAATTAAATTGAATAAAAAATGAAATACTTATTGCCTATTCTCTTTTTGGTAACTATCTTAATCGCGAGCAGTTGTAATAAAGGAAAAAGACAAGCTGTTATTGAGACCAAATTTGGTAACATTACAGTTGAATTATCTGATTCAACCCCAATACATAGGGATAATTTTATCAAATTGGTAAATGATGGATTTTATGACGGACTTTTGTTTCACAGGGTAATTAATGACTTTATGATACAAGGAGGAGATCCGGAATCAAAAGATGCACCGATAAGCAAAAGGCTTGGAGCAAATGGTCCGGGATATACAATTTCTCCTGAATTAAAAGGACTTTTGCATTATAGAGGAGCATTGGCATCCGCCAGAAAAGGTCCAAAAGGAAATCCTGACTCCGGTTCACAGTTCTATTTGGTTCAAGGCAAAAAGAAACTTACGGAAGCGGATTTGAAGAAAGCCGAGCAATATAATAAGCTTACATATACCGACGAAGAAAAAGCTAAATATCTCAAAGAGGGAGGATATCCGTTTTTAGACAATAATTACACGGTCTTTGGTTATGTAATTGACGGGATGGATGTAATAGATAAGATCGCAAATGTAAAAAAAGTGCCGGGAGATAGACCGGCAGAAAATATTACTATGAAAATTAAAATAATAAATTAAATTTATGAAGAGAATAATATATTTTGTTTTTGCAGTTATACTGGTATCATCTTGTAATAGACCGGTTGCAAAATTTGTAGTTGAAAATGGTAAAAAGGCAAATGCTCCGGCTAAAATCAAGTTCAAAAATGAATCAAAGAAAGCTGATAAGTTTTATTGGAACTTTGGTGATGGAGACACGTCCTCTGTTGATAATCCGACTCATAAATATTTGATGTCAGGGAATTATACCGTCGAATTGGTGGCGAAAAAAGGCAAAAAGAAATCTAAGACGCAAAAAGAAGTACATATACAAGCTCCTGTTGTGTGTTTGGTATTAATAGAAACTCCATATGGTGATATGGAAGTAGAGCTTTATGACGAAACACCAAAACACAGGGATAATTTTATTAAATTAGCAGAAAAAGGATTTTATGACGGGCTATTGTTCCATAGAGTTATCGATGGATTTATGATACAAGGTGGAGACCCCAATTCAAAAAATGCTCCAAAGGATAAAAGACTCGGTTCAGGTGGTCCCGGATACCAAATAGATGCAGAGTTTAATCCTGATTTGATACATCTAAAGGGAGCGTTATCTGCTGCGAGAATGGGTGACAATGTCAATCCGGAGAAAAAATCTTCAGGCTCTCAATTTTTTATTGTTCAAGGCTCAAAACTCACAGATGCGCAACTAAAACAAATTGAGCAAAGAAAGGGAATTCATTATACAGATAAGCAAAAGGAAGATTATAAAGAAATAGGTGGTACGCCGTTTTTAGATGGAGATTATACGGTATTCGGTAGAGTTATCAGTGGTCTGGAAGTAATAGATAAAATAGCAAAGATTAAGAAGAACAGATCTGATAGACCTGAGGAAGATATTTGGATGAAAGTAAAAGTTATAAAATAATTATGGAAGTACTAGGATTGGATATTGGTGGCACGGGAATTAAAGGTGCTATTGTAAATACAGAAACAGGTGTATTATTGACAGAAAGAGTGAGGGTGCTTACCCCACAGCCTTCTACTGCTGAGAATATGGCTTTAACAATAACGGAAATTATAGATAAACTGGACTATAGAGGAGAGTATATCGGTGTTGGTTTTCCTACATTGATAAGAAAAGGAATAGTTCAGTTCACATCTAATATTGACAAATCATGGTTACACGTCGATATAGCGAAAAAATTTGAAGAGCTGATAGGATTTAAATTTTTCCCTCTGAATGATGCCGATGCTGCAGGTATTGCAGAAGCTGTTTACGGTAAGACAAAGGATAGAAAGGGACTGGTTATATTTTTAACAATCGGTACCGGAATAGGCTCTGCACTGATTTATGACGGTAAATTGATTCCCAATTCGGAATTTGGTAAAGTGGAATTCAAAGGAGATTCGGCTGAGTACTATGCATCCAATAAAACTAGAAAAGAAAAAGAGTTGTCGTGGAAAAAATTCGGGAAAAGGTTAAATGAATATTTAAATTATCTGGATATGCTATTGTCTCCTTCTGCATTTATTTTAGGTGGCGGAGTAAGCAAAAAACTAGAGAAATATAGCCCGTATTTAAAAACTGAAGTTCCTGTTATTCCTTCCGAATTTCTAAATGCTGCCGGAGTAATAGGTGCCGCATATTATGCAGCTAAAGAGGTAGAGAGTAAGTAATAGTACTCAAAGGTATCAGTTCTTGATGTTGTGTATTGTTGAGAGGTCAGAGACCTTCAACTCGAATGGGCTTCTTCTCTTTGTAAAACTACACTCAAACATTGATCCAAAGTGTCTTTGACCTCTTGGCGAAAAAGCTTATCCAGTCGATAAGAGGTTAAAAACCTTTATTTCAATCCCAACCCCCCTCACCACTCCAAGCCATTCCGATGTTCAGCGGGACTCCAACCCCTTGGTTCATATTCTTCAAAAATCGGAGTTCAATAATAGTCGATATTCGAAATTCATTTGCTTATTAAAAAAATTATTTTTTAACCTAAAACATGGTTAAAAAGGATACTGTGTTTTTTTGCAGATACTAATTAGATTCTATTCATTTATTTCCCTTTAGTGTAACACTTATCTATAATTTGCGTATCTTGGTTATAGAATGCGATATGATAAAACTGACATTGGTGATTTAATAGCTGATTGTAAAAAAGGAAACAATAGGGCTCAATTGATTATATATAATAGGTATTGTAATAGTATGTTCAATACAGCCTACCGGATAGTTTCTGATATACAAGAGGCTGAAAATATAATGCAAGACGCTTTTTTGTCTGCATTTACCAAATTGGATTATTACAAAAGCGAATTTAGTTTTGGTGCTTGGTTAAAAAGGATTGTAATAAACAAGTCAATTAGTCATCTGAGAAGCAGGAAAAATTATAATCAACTATTTGATTCAACTGCTATTTATTTGGATGATATGATGCATGAAAAGGCGGTAGACTATACAAATACAAGTGTGAAGCAAATAATTGAGAATATGAAAAAATTGAATGATAGCTATCGAACAGTATTAAGTTTGAATCTAATTGAAGGATATAATTATGAGGAAATATCTGAAATACTTGGGATTTCTAATCAAAACAGTAGAACCATTGCTTCAAGAGCAAAGGCAAAACTTAGACAATTGATAATTCAAAATAAATAACATGAACAACTACGATAGTTTGGAAAAATTATTCAAAGAAAATAGAAAGTATTTTAATATAGAAAAACTTACTGATGGTCATGAAGAAAGATTCAAAGAAAAACTATTGAACTTTGAGGCTAGACAGAATATAGAGAAAGTAATTAATTGGAAGTATATAGCTATTGCCGCCTCAATTGCATTTATTTTGATGAGCATGGTTAGTATTTATAATTATGGTAAAAACAATGCTATATTAGCTTTGGTAAAATCTGATAGGAATATGTATAGACAGGATATGGTTTTGTCAATGATAGAGAGTCAATATCCAAGCAAAAGACTAAAAGCAGTGAATTATATCGAAGAATATAATGATCCTGATGATGAAATTATATCAGCGCTAATTAAGACTTTGTCAAGAGATGACAACTCAAATGTAAGACTATCAACAGCATTGGGTCTATACAAATTTGCTTATAGAAAAGATGTGAGAAAGGCGCTAGCGGAAGCGTTGATATATGAAAAAGATCCAAACGTTCAGTTGGAACTAATCAATATTTTAGTTGCAATAAAAGATAAATCGGCGATAGAACCAATGAAAAAGATGCTTAGAAAGAAAGGTGTTCATGATTTTGTCAAGGATCAAATCGAAAGGGGGATTACAGAAATAAATATCAAAAAGATATAAGCTAGTGTAGTTCACAGTAAATAATTATATGTAGTTATTAATTGCATGTTGCACTAGGAATTGAGTATGAGTCTACATTGGTAAAAGAGTTTTATCATATCATACGTTTTCTTGCAACCACTTGGTAGACTCATTTTTTTAATGGAATTATTTATTTAAAACAAAAAGAAAGATTATGAAAAAAATACAGTTTTTATTTGCAACTTTTATTTTCATGGCATTTACTCTAAATGCTCAGGATTTTAATAGAGACTTACAAGGAATAAACAAGGTGAAAATATATATGTCCGGTTCTTCTGACATTAAGGTTATTTCTACAGATGGGAATTCATTAAAAATCCAATCTGATGATTTTGAAAAACCTAGAAAACGAGAAGGTCTAAGGGCTATTTATTCGAATGGATATGATAATTCGAGTGTTGGTTTGTCAATAGAGGAAGAAAATGGAGACTTGATTGTTAAAAAACTCAAACCTATGAATGCTGATGATTATGTTTTGTTTATACCGAAAGATATGGCTTTTAGTTTAAATAATCAATTATCAGGAGATATTGAAATTAAAGGATTTACTTCAGAAATAGAAATAAAAACTTTGTCAGGGGATATTGAGATAAGTGATGTGACCGGTCCGATTTTAGCTAATACAACATCTGGAGACATCAAAGTGTATTTTGAAAAAGTAGCACAAGAAAATCCAATGTCTTTTATGTCAGTTTCGGGAGATATAGAATTGGTTTTTCCAGACGATACTAAAGCAAATATGGTTATGCAAACTCTTTCGGGAACATCATATACCAATATTGATAATTTGGAGCTTCTAAATAAGGAAAAAGTTGAAGCAAAAGGAAAGAGTAAAGAAGATAATTATTTCGGAAATTTCAATTTTGGCTTTAATGAAAATATTAAAGCGAAAATAAATGGTGGAGGTGTCAAGATTTTAGTAAAAACGATATCCGGAGATATCATTTTGAGAGAAAATGAATGATGTGGAATAATATAGGTGTATTTCATTTTTTCGCTTTTTACATTCTTTGCTTCTAACTCATAAAGGAGAATCAACCCGCATTGCGAAAAAATGAAATGCGCCCAATAATATTTCTTGTGCAGCATATTAGAATACCGCTTTGAATTGCTCAAGAAATCTTATATCATTTTCAAAAAATGCGCGGATATCATCTATTCGATGTAGTAGCATTGCCTGTCTCTCTATACCCATACCAAATGCGAATCCAGTATATTTTTCGGAATCAATTCCGCAATTTTCCAAGACATTGGGATCTACCATTCCACAGCCTAATATTTCCAGCCAACCTGTTCCTTTTGTTATTCTATAGTCGATTTCATCGTTTAAACCCCAATAAACATCCATTTCTGCACTTGGCTCGGTGAAAGGGAAATAGCTGGGTCTAAGTCTTATTTTAGTGTCTTTCCCGTACATTTCTTGAGCGAAATATAAAAGAGTTTGCTTCAAGTCGGCAAAAGAAACTCCTTCATCTATATACAGCCCTTCAACTTGATGAAACTGTGCATGAGATCTGGCGGAGATTGTTTCATTTCTATATACTCTTCCGGGAGCTATTATTCTGATTGGCGGTTTTGAATTTTCCATTAATCTGGATTGGACGGAAGAGGTATGAGTTCTAAGCAATCTCTTAGTAGAATCTTTGAGGTAAAAAGTATCTTGCATATCCCTCGCAGGATGATCTTCAGGTGTATTCATCGCTGTGAAATTGTGCCAATCATCCTCAACTTCTCTGTCTTCAGCTACGGTAAATCCCAGTTTTGCGAATATATCTATTATCTTGTTGTTTACTATGGAAATGGGATGGCGTGAACCCAATCTGATCGGATCAGCGGATCTTGTCATATCGATTTCATCCGTTTTTTTACTTGATTCAGCGCTTTCCAATTTGTTATTTTCATCGTTGAATCTTTTTTCAGCGACTTGCTTTAGTTCATTGAGATATTGACCGAATTCTCTTTTTTTCTCATTAGCGATATTTCTTATTTCACCAAAAAGAGGTTTGATGATATTTTTTGCTCCGACAAACTTTTTCCTAAATGATTCCAACTCTTGAGAATTGTTAATATCGAAATTTTTTATTTCGTCCATCAATTCTTTTGCCTTATCAAATGCATCCATAGCTTTAATTTATTTTAGAAGCGCGAAGTTAATAAAATTAGGATTAATGATTGACATAAAAGCCTTATAACTATCAATAATCCTTATTGAATATAAATCATTTTCTGTATTATTTCCCATTTACTTCCAATAGATACTCATCTATTGCTGTGATTATAGATGGAGATTTGGGAGTTGGGGACATTATATCTATTATCAAATTGTGTTTTTCAGCTTCTTCTTTAGTATGATGACCAAATACTGCTATCCTAGTTTTATTTTGTTTGAAATCTGGAAAGTTTTCAAATAGAGATTTTATTCCAAGAGGATTGAAGAAAACAAGCATATCATATGTGATATTGCTTAAATCAGAAAGATCGGAAGAAATAGTCTCAAACATTTTCAATTCGGTAAACTCAATATCATTCTTTTTTAGCAATTCTACCACACCGACACTTCCAAGATTTGATGTGGGAAGTAAAAATTTTTCACCATCTTTGAACCTGTCAAAAGACGGAAGTATGTCTTCTAGCATTTTCTGACCATAGAAAATCTTACGTTTTCTGTAAACTATATATTTTTGAAGATAATTTGCTATTACTTCAGTTTTGCAATAATACTTCGTTGAAGTAGGCATTGTTATTTTTAAATCTTCACATTTTTTGAAGAAAAAATCTATTGCGTTTTTACTGGTCATTATTATTGCAGTGAAATCCTCAAGATTAATTCTGTTTCGCCTGAACTCTTTATTATCTACTGGCACTACATCTATGAAAGGTCTCCAGTCAATTTTCACTTTCCTACGCTCTTCCAAATCAAAAAAAGGTGACCTAGCTGAAGTCGGTTTAGGTTGTGAAATTAAAATAGATTTTACCTCTATTTGCCTATCTTTGGCTGCTCTATTTTCTGTAGCCATATTGCAATTTTTGAATAAGTTTAGTACCCAGATTTTATAAAAAACTTGTATAAAATTAACAAGGGTAAAATTTCAAAAGCGCAAAGGTAAATAAAAAAATGAAAAATACTAATACTAAAGTAATTATATGTGACCAAAAAACCTCTAAAAAGTCTTATTAAATACATAATTACTATTAAAACTATACCAAAAATCAAGAAAATTGATGATATTGAAGGTACACTATAGGCAATTATTAGATTGACCCAGATTAGAAATAATCCAAGAGAAATATTAAACAGCAATATGGTAAAATTGTAAATTATTAAACCTTTTAGAGAAGGAAATATCCAGTTGAATAGGACAATCGAAATGTGCTTCACTAAATATATTATTGCAACTAATCCTAAAACTCTTAAGAAAAAATCAAGACCACTAAAATTGTGTTTTGATTTGATATAGAGATAAACAAATATCGAAAGATTAACAATATAAGTGATAAAGAGAAAAAGATAAAACAAAAATTCTCTTTGCCCAAAATTACGCAATAAGGAATTGGTGTGGTTGTAATACCATATTACTTTTACTATTTTTTGGATTAAGCCACGATTGACACTTAATAGAAGTGCAAGAAAAATTAGTATAAATAAAAATATCCAAAGTAAAAAATCAGAAGAACCTTCAAAATCCTTTTTATTATTACTTTTTGGCGATGAAGAAGATTTTCTCTTCTTGGTTTTGTTAATATTATTTAATTCAAATGGATTGTTTCCCGAACTGGTTTTCTGAATTTGTTCTGTAGTATCAACAGATTGATCAATAGTGAAAACATTCTTTTCAACAGTAGAATTGTTTTGTTTTCCACTTCTTGATTTAATCTCAAATGGATTAGAATTTTGAGACAATGAGTCACTATTCGAAAATAGCACAACAAACAATACAAGAATGTAAATTAATTTATTCATAAGGGAACAAAATTAGTAT